>Ga0302287_10000265_pt1 | contig 30196 bp, 18 predicted proteins | sample III_Fen_E2_4_FD_200452 | JGI IMG/M metagenome (GOLD analysis project Ga0302287, IMG submission 200452) | Peat permafrost microbial communities from Stordalen Mire near Abisko, Sweden - III_Fen_E2_4 | ecosystem: Environmental > Terrestrial > Soil > Wetlands > Permafrost | place: Sweden: Abisko...
TTTGTAATCATATTCCCCTTGGTTCGCGTAAATAATTCCGTGGCGATATGACGCTTCATACCATTACGCGTGGTGCATAACAGATAGTATTTGGTGATACGTTCATCGACGACGTCGCTGTTTTTAGACGACATAACTATATATGTACGTATATATTATCATGCAGCAACAAGCCACTGCTATAGTATCGTTGATCCGCGGTGAAGAACGCGTCCATGTTGTTCATGTTGATGGGAATGTAAACACCGACGAAGCATTATTATTTGCGGCATGCTCGCGGGATATACTCGCTGAATTATTTGGTGATGCACTCGTTAATGTACTACCGGAACAACTACAACCGGGACAATATACAACAATATCCGGCAGTGATACACGCATTGATATCTTCGCTGCGACACAATCACAGATCGCCGGCTGGATCGGTAATACCGTCGTGATCGACCGCGCGGCAATCGGGCACATTACTTGCGTTCGATGCAATATTAAGGGAATCGAAGATATTCACGCGCAAGTCCGCGATCTCAACAACGCAATTACACGAATAAACTCAGCTGCCGATCATTCTATAGGTGTACTTGGGGCCCGTATTCAAGTCGCCGATATTACTATTGCCAGTCAATCACAAGAAATTCAGCAGTTGCGCGATGAACTCGCGGCAACACACGATCAACTGACGATGCGGACCACGGATCATTTGCGTCTTGTTCGCGAAACAGTGGCATTGCGCGCCACTGATGCACTAAACACGGACACAATAATTCAACTTAACAATGAAGTAGGTAAACTCCGTGCAATTTCGCGTCCGGTCACGCGATTTAACTACGATGCGGGTGTTAATTGTGTTGTTGAGCAAAATGTAAATGATACGGGTGATGTAAATGAGGTAATTACTGTAACTACTGTAAATAATGTAAATGAGGTAAATAATGTAAATAGGGTAAATAATGTAAATAGGGTACGACCGCAAGAACGCGCGGTTATACCAGACGCTGGTTATGATGCATGCATCGATCAAATTCGCGCATTTAGTTTAGGTAATCTTCGCACACGAGCTCAACGTGATGCTATGCGTGATCAAAAAAAATAGGTAATGAAGCCGACATGTAGTATATTTTTTTGGGCTTGGGTCGCCGGGCTTAAATCGCCTAGCTTAAGCTATCGGGCCAAGCCACACATATGTGCTAATAAGTGATGCGCTGTCATCAAGAGGTTTCAATACATGTCGTACCAGTGGAATCATATTGCATATAATGTTGGCGCACGACTTTGCTTCGGCGAAACAACCTTCACACACGGGCACAGTTGTTATTATTTTGTTGTCGCGCAAAAACACGTATATATGATCTGGCAACGTGTGTATACAGATGTTACATCGATCCATGACCACACCCGGGAACACACCAACGGTCACAGTGAATCGCGCGGTGAGTAATATCGCCAGTGCATATTTGGCGTTGGTAATCAGCGATTGAATAGGTTTTATTATCGGTTTTGGTATTTGTGTATTTGTGATCTTGGTGCAATCGTTGCGGCATGATATGCAAAGATAAAACTCGCCAGACACACTTCTGCATTGTTTTCCGCATGCATCACAGGATATATACGAATAGATAGTCTCAGGTGCCAGGGATAAACTTGCTATGTATGTGACCATGGCGTCACGGTAATCCGTTGGTAGGTTTGCAATGGCAAGTACGCTGGTTTGTGCGCGTACGAACATGACTTTATTAATCCCACATGCACACATTCAATTAGTGGACCCAACGATGAGCATGGAACATGGGCAAAAAAAAATAATATCATGGTGTCAGTCCCGCGCATACGCGTGTACACGCGGTGACGATCTCCCGAGCAATATCATTGTGCGCGCTGCTATGAACCCAGTACCATATTAACGTGTTCTTGCTGTTTATTTCACCAGTGATAATTATAAGTGCCTTCATGCAATCGTCACATATTACGTAATGTGAACCGAAATAATCAACGCGATATGATTTAGTATTCAAACATAATAGGCATCGATGTGATACCGACGTAGGTATCACATCATGGTCGAACGACATGCTTATAAGTGCGGAAAATGCATGTAATGCACGTGATGTAAGTACTTGTCGCAGATCTTTATTTGGAACATTGTGTACCACGTTATACTCCGCATTCAGCGACTCTTGGAGACAACACCAACACACAGAAAGGTTGTTAGACGTGGTTAGTGGGTTAGTGGGTTCGTCAGTAAATATATGTGTGTGAAGCATAACGCTAGCTATTTTACCGCTATGCCCACAACAATCACACACACCTGACCCACCATGTGACTCAAAGGACTTGGCATGCATATACGCAGTCGCGCAGCGATAATAATCATGTACTGCATTAACATTCGCTATGAGTTTAGCCGGGGATATACCCATGGACAAGCCCAATGGCGTGTTCGATTTATTAGATATAGCCGCTTCCATTACTTACCGATTTACTATATTCAACTAGGACGGTAACACATCATTGACATCACCAACATCAGTATATCAAAAAATAATCGTGTTTGTTATGGCGGCGTCCCAATGTAGTAAGCGAGCACTTGACGCGCGATATCACGATTTAACGCCGCGCACACAGAGACGATTAGGACCTCGTACACACGACTACGAGCCGCCCGTGATAAAACTTTGCATGGCTCACATACGACTAATCTTATCCCAGCGTAGTAAGCTTCACAGCCGTGGAAATGCGTACAAATGGAACATGGTAATAACGAAGCAGATTCACATGGTAAGATTTCTATCATGCTCAATAACCCGAGTGCATAATGCGCATCCGCGATTATTAGATCAATTGATTGATCAGGTTCACACGCAAGGTACCTTTCACTCGTAATGCGGACATAAAGAGCAATATTGCACATAGATGCACATCCGTTACATAAACAATTATTGCCATGCCACATTTGACCGCGGGTTCCGCACGCCTGACATGATGACCATAATGTGGTCCTATTAAATGGAATTTTTCCATTTTCCCTAAAGTATCGTAATACACCATAGCGATATGTGCATGGTACAGTAGCGCGAGCAACTAATGCGCGTACGCTAATCATTTACATACACATGTATATATTCAATTTGGTGTGATTATGTCGCGCTCACGCCGTAAAAGAATCGCCGCCTTCCGTCGAGACAAACCCGTCCATGACAGATATGCGGTCGGCCGCAACTTCGTATATTCCTGTGGTTTTATTCAACCGCATCGTAAGACCCGAGTACACGGTTGTATACGGCGCGACTTCGGCGATGTATCCATACCCACCGGCAACCGCAACCTTGCGCGCGGCTTCGTCGATGAGTTCAATCGGCAACACTTCAAGTCCACGTGTGAAAAATCGCTTGTATACCGTGGTCTTATCTCCGGTGCGCCCGCCGATCGTGTCCGTGACCATGCCATATTCATCATAATTACGACGCACGATTACATTATTACGAAACCCATCGTAAATACAATACTTGATTCGCGTAACTATGTCAATGATGTTGTCATTGTCCGTTCGAGACAACCCGTTGTGTATATTAATAAATGGATCCAATCCATTTGCGATCATGTGCTCGATCAGGTCATCGCGCGCCCGAATGAATTCAAGACACTGTGCGTAAGATAATCCGCAATGTTTACACCAAGTAGTTAGTGTTTCAATGGCCTTACGCGGCGATTCCGCATTAAGTGCATATTTGATCCCGTAGAAGATAATCAGGCCGTCAATGAATGAATCCGCGATGAATATACGTGTACGCGCTATCATGCCATCGTGCGACATAAATCCAGGCAAACCGCCCCGATAAATTCGCGTGTAATCGAGTGCTTGCACGCCAGTGTCCATGAATGATCGCTGATCCATGCCGAGCCAAACCGCGATGGTAACCATATCAAGCACTGACGCACCCCAAAAATAGCCAGCGAGAATCATTCGACTATGCTCCGGAGGCATGCCGTCAAATAACGCAGCGACTTCTCCGAGTTTACTTATTGTTACGCCGGTGTTTACGGCGAGCATGCCAATGCTATATAGTCGTTCTATTCCGGTATACAACGCATCCGGCGATGGTATTGTAACCATATCAATATCATCTGCAGAAAACTCCGGCGGCAAGTGTTGCAAGTGTTTATTTTTTATCTGCTCGTGAATCACATCAAGTAATATTGTGTCAATGGAACCGGATAATATTGCCGGAAACTGGTTCACTGGCAGCATATCATAAATGTACTTGGGATAAAGTGGGTAGAATACTCCCGGAAGTCTACGCCCGGCCCGCCCTTTACGCTGTCGTATGCGAGATTGTGGCGCCGGCTTAGTGATGAGTCCACTCGTACCATACACCGGATTATATTCGACCTCCCGGTTAAACCCAGAGTCAATAACATACTTGAGATTAGATAATGTCAGGCCGGTTTCCGCGACATTTGTCGTGATGATAACCCGCCGTGTTGCAGTATGTCGCTTGCCCTTAATTACTACTTCATGGTGTCCCACCGGCACATACATCGTGTTGTTATAATCAGTGTTACGCAATTTTACAGCAGCTCCGTCAATTTGCAACGGACTAAAGACCGGCAACTCTTCGGCTTCGAGCTCTTCGTTGATCGCGCGTAAATGCGTCATTGTTTCACGAAATTCGGCCGCACCTGGCATAAAGATAAGTATATCCGCATATTCTGGGTCATCCCGTGAATTATCCCGGCAGATCGCACGGACAATATCACCAGCAGCCTGCGGGTAATTATTAACAATACGACCTTGATTCCAATCCCACATTTCGTCGATGAACGCAGTCGCGCCAGTACACCAAATAAAATTAACCGGTGACACGCCGAAATAATCCAAAAATGGCTTCGGGTCGAATGTCGCCGACATAAGCACGACAAACGGACATTCGACCTTGTTACGATTTCGCATGATTAGATTCTTCAGGCGATATATCGTCATGTCGGTTTGTAAGTCACGTTCATGTGTTTCGTCAATAAGAATATACTTGTACATTGCCATGATTTCTTCATCAGTGTTGGTTTTTAGTTGTTGCGCGAGCACGCCGACGGTCGCCGATGTAAAGCCCGGCGATGTCAATGGCACTTTATAGTTTTTTGTGTTCCAGCCGAAGTTCACACCGAGTTTAAGGTAACCATCCTGATTATATTTGAGCATTTCCAGGACATTTTCTACTGCGGTAAGCACTTTTGGTTGCGTGCAAATAATCCCAGGTGCGTCGGGATTACGTTCTAACGCCGGCCGAATTAAATCGCGGAGTATAGTCGGCGGGATCACTGTAGATTTACCGCTGGCTGTCTCCGATTTGACGATTAGAACACGATTTTCGGCGCCGACTTTACCCTCGCGCTTACGAAACCAATCAATTATGTAATCGATAGGTACCCATGTATCAAGAACTTGCTTATAGTCAGGATTATCTGCCGGCGGCATTAGAGACCCTTTTTTGAGCAACGTAGGCTTAGACATGATGTCGTATATATACATGTGACAAAAAAAGGTAAGGACGTGGTGGCATTTCTTATGCAACGCCGAGGTTAGGTGAAATAATCCAGTCACGTAACCGCTCAAAGTTGGCATCGAATGGGTACTGGTGAGCGTGCCCGAACTCGTCAATGAGTATAATAGTCGGGTAACCAGCGATACCGGGAGTTTTCGCCATATCTTCGTCGAGTTCCTCAAACTTGATATTAGATCCGGCAAGGGCATTCTTAACGCGAGCCCAAACCGGCTTCATGAGTTTACATGCGCCACACCAGTTAGTGTAATGGAGAGTAACCTTTCGTGTGAGATTTATTTGTTGATGGGTTGATGGTTTGCTAGTCGCGTTTTCTGCGGTTGCCATAGTACCAACTACACGTTTGCCAACTTGGCTAAGAGTGGCCGTGCACAAGCATGGACATTGGATTCGGTCGCTGAACCAATAAACGACCAAAATCAGGCAAACAATAACGCAAGCACAAAGCATACCGTATACATGGTGCCGGAAAAAAAATATTATGTATGTGCTTGTGTTATTGCGTGTCATGATTAAAATAACTTGATGGAGAGCTTTGTCTCAAGTGATGCAACACGTGTATTAAGTGAAGTAATATCTGTGTTTTTCTGGTTCATCGCGGTTTCAAGAGCGGTTATTCGCGTAAGCGCGGCGGTAAGTCGCGTGGTAAGCGTTTGGATTTGCTTAAGATTAAGTATTGGTACATGTTGATACATGACGGTCTCTGGATTACCATCAGCATTTTTCGCGATGATGTCAGGGAGAACTGGCTCGACTTCATCAACGATCATACCGTAGGTCAAACGCATAGATGGATCACTCTTCATGAAGAATCGACGTGGGCGGAGAGCCAGCACGGCAGTTTCAACAGCGGTCGCATCCATGTCAACGATGCCATCCTTAAGTGATCGGAGTGAAGAAGTGGTACCAAGTTGGCCGGTGGATGAAATAAGCACAGCAACGGCATCCGCGGCGGTTGTAGTCACACCACGGATTCCTCCTTGGAAGTTAGTTGTTTGTGTACCTTGCGTTCCGATGTTAATACGCGAGGATACTCCGACGGTACCTGCATTTCCTATACAGATGTTATTGGATTCGGCACCTGTCCATGCGCTGGCCGCCGAAGAACCGATCGCAATGTTGGTTGCTCCGGTAGTAAGTGTAGCCGCGGCAAGCGCTCCAAACGCGGTATTGGCAGCCCCAGTGGTTAATTCGCATGCACGTGTACCAAACGCAGTATTAGACGAGTTAGTAGTCACTGCACGAAGTGCATTATAACCAACTACAGTCGTATTGGTACCCGTTGATAGTAATAATCCGGCACGATAACCCACTCCAGTAAATTGTACGCCGGTTACGACATTACCACAAGAAAATCCAACCGCGACTTGGCCAATCTGGGCGGCGGTGGCCTGAAGTGCACCTTGACCAATTCCAACATTGGATGTTCCGCTGGTGAGCGCGTTGAGCGCATTAGTTCCAACACCAATATTTCCGGTGGCGGCATTTGCGGCGACTGCAACAGTACTACCAATATATACATTATCAACACCATTGGTGGCAGCGCCTGATCCGGATCCGATAACTATACTACGACTTCCGGCAGTTCCTGCAATTGCGTTATATCCGACTGCAACACAATCATTACCGGTTGTAACTCCGAGTGCTTGATATCCGACTCCGGTATTACGTGCTCCTGTGGATACAGCCGCGCCGGCAGCTGAACCAACCGCCGTGTTAAATGAACCTGTCGTAAGATTAAGCGAGGTGCTTCCAACGGCAGTATTATCAGCACCGGTCACAACGGTAAGTAACGCGCCTGATCCAACGGCAGTATTACGCGCTCCTGATGTATTTGCAATAAGTGCATTGGCTCCGACCGCTGTTAGATCGTCAGCAATACCAAGAAGAAGAGCATTAGATCCAATCGCCGTCATATTATTATTGTTTACGTTACCTAACGCAGCATTGTTACCGAAAGCGCAATTGCTGGTTCCGACCGTACATTGTCCGAGCGCATTAGCTCCAAACGCGGAGTTACCAGCGGCAGTATTAACGGTTAATGCGCCAAATCCAAACGCGCTGTTGTTGTTGTTTGCGGTCAACGACGTAAGTGTATTTTTTCCAAATGCGCAATTGTTGGCGCCGGTAGCGTTAAGTACGAGTGAATTATGTCCAAATGCCGCATTATTGTTTCCAGTAAGATTGGCAGCAAGTGATTGATAACCAAATGCGCTGTTGTCCGCTCCGGTTGTGTTTGCGGTAAGAGAATTGTAACCGAACGCGGACAAATTATCAATGGTGGATGCAGCGAGTGCTTGGTATCCGAACGCCGAATTGGCGCCGGCGGTCGTAATGCTGGCCAGTGCACGGTATCCACATGCAGTACTATTGGCACCTCCTATGTTCGCTGTCAATGAATTATATCCGACTGCTGTGAGCCCAGTTCCTGTTGTATTGGCTGTAAGTGAATTAAATCCAATCGCAGTAAGATTATCACTACCATTACCCGCAAGCGCGTTAGTTCCGACGGCAGTGGTACCATCGCCACCAAAACCATTTCCGTTTGCTTGAAATCCGACCGCTGTGTTGTTGCTGTTGTTTAATTTTGACCTAAGTGCATCAACTCCACATGCGGTATTATTCGACCCAGTTGAATTGGCGGTAAGTGCACTTACACCAAATCCGGCGTTGTTACCACCAGTCGTATTTAGTCGTAGTGTGCCGGAACCAAACGCACTATTCCTTGATGTGGTGTTGCTAAACAACGCTTGAAAACCGAATGCAGTGGTGTTAAGTACACCAACAGCCGCAGCTGAAGCACCGACACCCATAGCAGTATTGTTATTACCGGTTGCAAGGAGGGTAAGTGCATTTGATCCAACTGCGGTATTAGACACTCCTGATGTATTAGAAGTGAGCGCATTATATCCGACCGCCGTTAAGTCACTGACGGTTGTCGCGGCGGCAAGTGTGCCAAATCCCACTGCGGTATTATTACTCGCGGTTGTGTTTGCAGCAAGTGCATTTTTTCCAAGCGCAGTATTATTACTACCGGTCAAGTTTACTGTCAATGTATTAAGACCAAATGCTGCATTTGATGCTCCGGTTGTGTTAGTTGTGAGTGAATTGTAACCAAACGCACTGTTATCTGCGCCGGTTGTGTTCGCGGCGAGTGCATTAAATCCGAACGCGGATAAACTATCGACTGTGGCATTGAGTAATGCCTGATAACCAAATGCAGAACATCCAACACCAATAATCGTGGTACTAAGTGCTCGGTGTCCGACAGCCGTGTTGTTGCTACCAGTTGTGTTAGCCGTAAGCGTGTTAAATCCAACTGCGACTTGGCCTGATCCTGATGTGTTAGCGAGCATTGAATTAAATCCCACCGCAGTGACATTGTCTGCACCGTTAACTATGAGTGCATTTGTACCTATTGCAGTAGTTCCAGATCCACCTACACCAGCAGCGCTGGCACTATACCCAACTGCCACATTATTCGAGCCAGTTACCTTTGAGCCAAGCGAACTTGTACCGCAGGCGGTGTTATTAGACCCGGTTGTATTGGATTGGAGTGAGCTACCACCAAATGCTGCATTTTGTGATCCAGACGTATTTGCTCCGAGTGTTGCACTACCAAATGCACTATTACCCGCGGCGGTGTTGGCGATAAGCGCGGCAAATCCGAATGCGCTGTTGTTAGATTGTCCGTTGACTACAAGGAGTGCGTTGTGGCCCATTGCGGTATTATTGTTTCCTCCGTTGTTCGCAGCAAGTGCACTAGTCCCAACTGATGTGTTAGAGTTACCACCAATGTTAGCCGCGCCTGCGCTTGATCCAACTGCGGTGTTGTTTGTTCCGGTAGTATTTGCGGCAAGCGCATTAAAACCAACCGCAGTCAAATTGGATACTGTTGTTACGGCACCGAGTGCACCAAATCCCACTGCGGTATTGTTGCTCGCGGTAGTATTCGCAACAAGTGCATTTTTTCCATACGCTGAGTTACCAGCACCGGTCAAGTTGACGGCAAGGGCGCTATAACCAAATGCGGCGTTGTTAGCTCCGGTTGTATTAGTAGCCAATGCCTGGTAACCAAATGCGGAGTTGTCAGCACCAGTTGTATTGGCAGTTAGCGCATTATATCCAAATGCGCTGAGATTATCAACGGTGGAAGTGGCTAGCGCTTGATAACCAAATGCCGAGCAAGAGTTGGCGGTAGATGTAGTCGCAAGTGCACGATGTCCGCATGCTGTACTGTTGTTTCCGGACAAATTAAGCGTAAGTGAGTTATAACCAATTGCGGTGAGTCCAGCTCCAATTGTGTTAGTGGTAAGTGAGTTAAATCCTACTGCAACGACGTTATCAGCACCGTTGACTAATAGCGCGTTGGCTCCGACCGCGGTTGTTCCATCCCCGCCGGTGGCGTTTCCGTTTGCCGACGATCCAATTGCAGTATTGTTGGAGTTAGACACTTTAGTTTTAAGTGCATCAGGACCGACCGCAGTATTATTGGATCCGGTTTGATTAAGTCCAAGTGAACTTGCACCTGCTCCGACATTTCTAGTTCCTGTTGTGTTCGCGGCGAGTGCACCTGAACCAAATGCGCTGTTGGACGCCGCTGTGTTAAGTGAGAGAGTATTATAACCGAACGCGGCATTATTGGATTGTACTAAGTTGCTTGCAAGTGAATTATATCCAAATGCTGCGTTGTTGGATCCGGTTGTATTTGCGGCGAGCGCAGATACACCAACTGATGTATTAAAACCACCGGATATGTTTGCGGCGAGTGAGTTAGATCCAACCGCGGTGTTGTTTGTTCCAGTTGTGTTCGCAGCAAGTGCACTAAATCCGACCGCAGTCAAATCATTTACAGTTGTTGTGGCGGCAAGGGCTAAGTAACCAACTCCAGTATTATTTGCACCGGTTGTGTTAGCGGCGAGTACATTCGCACCAAGTGCAGTTAAGCCGGCTCCAGTGGTCGTAACAGTAATTGCTCTTGAGCCGACCGCGGTATTATTAGCCCCAGTAATATTTGCGGCAAGCGCGATGTAACCAAGCGCGGTATTGGCGGCTCCGCTTGTATTTGCGGCGAGTGCCAAGTATCCAACTGCCGTTAAATTGGAGGCGGTAGCGACAGTCAACGCGTTAAATCCAATCGCGGTTGAGTTTAATGCAGTGACGCTGGTGGCAAGTGCACCTGCGCCGACGGCGACAAGGCCAGTCCCCGTTGTATTGGCTCCGAGTGCAGCCGCACCAAATGCGCTGTTGCTGTTGCCCGTATTAGCCCCGAGCGCATTTAACCCTGCGGCTGTGTTGTTAACACCAATGAGATTGGATGTAAGTGTACCAACTCCAACCGCAGTGTTACCCGTTCCGATTGTGTTAAGTACAAGCACACCACTTCCGACGGCAGTGTTGTTAGATCCAGTTGTGTTTGCTACAAGTGCATTATTACCGAACGCAGAGTTAGCCGCACCGGTTGTATTTACAGTAAGTGCCTGAAATCCGACTGCAGTAAGTGCGCCAACGGTAGCTGAAGCTAGTGCACTAACTCCAACAGCCGTGTTATTACTCGCAGTCACATTCGCCGCGAGTGCACCAAATCCCATGGCAACTAAGCCGGAACCAGTTGTATTAGCCGCGAGTGCATTAACTCCAACCGCGGTGTTATTACTTGCAGTTGTATTCGCGCCGAGGGCACCCGCGCCGACGGCGACAAGGCCGGCTCCAGTTGTGTTTACCCCGAGTGAATTAACACCAACTGCGGTATTATTAGCGCCGGACGTATTAGCGGCAAGGGCGGATGACCCAAACGCGCTGTTTCCACTGACTGTGCTAACCGCGAGTGCATTGTATCCATATGCGCTGTTATTGCCGCCAATGGTGTTTGTGCCTAGTGTGTTGGTACCCGTCGCTGTGTTGTTGGAGCCTGATGTATTAATGGCAAGTGAAGAATATCCGACCGTTGTGTTGTTGTTTCCGGTGTTATTGGCTGCAAGAGCGAGGTATCCAAACGCGCTGTTATTAGCCCCGGCTGCATTTAGCGCAAGGGCGTTATAACCAAATGCACTAAGTCCGCTCGCCGCGGCAACTCCGAGGGCATTATATCCAACCGCTGTGTTGTTGCTGGCAGTAACACTTGTTCCGAGCGCAAAATATCCGACAGCGACATTGCCAGTGCCAGTGGTATTAGACCCGAGTGCATTATAACCGACCGCAGTTAAATTACTCGCTGTATTTGCCGTAAGTGCGACATACCCAATTGCCGTATTGTTGCTTCCTCCGTCGGCACCACCAAGTGCAGAATATCCGCATGCAGTATTGCTACTGCCGGTTGTTTTCAAACTTAATGCTTGATATCCAAACGCAGAGTTGTTTGCCCCGGATGTATTGGCGGTAAGAGTGCTTACTCCAAATGCGCTGTTTCCGCTTGCGGTTGTATTAGCGAGAGATGTATAACCGTATGCGCTATTATTGTTACCGACGAGATTAGCACCGAGAGCACTTGATCCAGTTGCTGTATTTTGTATACCTGTCGTATTAAGCGCGAGCACATTGGCACCCACTCCTGTATTGTGAGCACCTCCAATGTTAGCACTAAGCGTGAGATATCCAAACGCTGAGTTAAATGTTCCTGTGGTATTTGCCGTAAGCGCGTTATACCCAAATGCACTAAGATTACTTGCGGTGGCGACTGCAAGTGCGCCCACTCCGCATGCTGTGCTGTTAACTCCGGTAGTATTTGCAGCGAGGGCATTATATCCGACGGCGACAATTCCAGTTCCAGCCGTGGTCGCGCCGGCTGCACCAAATCCAACCGCAGTTAAGTTAGAGGCAGTAGCTGCAGAAAGCGCATTTGTACCAACGGCTGTATTTCCATCTCCGCCAATTGCGGCACTAAGAGTACCAGATCCAACTGCGGTATTATTCACGGATGTTGTCTTAAGACGTAACGCTTGGTATCCTAATCCAGTATTGTTAGATCCGGTTGTGTTGGAGGCACATGCACTAAAACCCGCGGCGAGATTGTTAGCTCCGCCGACAGTAGCCGCTAGGGTTCCACTACCAACAGCGGTATTACCACTGGCCGTGTTAAGCGCGAGTGCATTATAACCATAAGCACTGTTATCACTGCCGGTAATGTTAGCACCGAGAGTATTAGCGCCGGATGCTGAGTTGTTCGATCCGGTTGTATTCGCATCAAGAGACCCACTACCTATTCCTGTGTTATTAGTTCCGGTTGTGTTAGCTGCAAGTGATTGGTATCCAAATGCGACGTTGGCTGTGCCAGATGTATTTGCGGCGAGTGCCTGGAATCCAACCGCAGTCATGTTAGACGCTGTATTTACAGCAAGTGCGGATACACCGACTGCGGTATTGTTTGTCGCGATGGTATTCGCGGCGAGCGCGCCGAATCCGACGGCGACAAGGCCAGTTCCACTGGTGTTAAGCGCAAGTGAATTAAACCCGACCGCAGTAATGTTGGACGCAGTATTAACGGCGAGACTGCTAGCTCCAACGGCGGTATTTCCGTCTCCTCCGGCACTATTTCCCATGGCCCCACTTCCAACCGCGGTATTATTGGCCGAGGTTGTCTTAAGACGCAACGCTTGGTAACCGAGACCAGTGTTGTTGGATCCGGTTGTGTTCGCGCCTAGTGAACTAAGACCAACACCGACATTATTCGCGCCGGTGGATGTAGCGCTGAGGGCACCCGATCCAAACGCGGAGTTAAATGATCCAGTAGCAAGGTTCAACGCGTTATAACCAAATGCGGCGTTATCTGCGCCGACGAGATTAGTTGCAAGCGTGCCTGAGCCAAATGCACTGTTAGTTGATCCAGTAGTATTAAGTACAAGTGCGTTAGTGCCGAACGCGGAGTTATTAGCCCCAGTCGTATTAGCCGAGAGAACATTTGCACCAAACGCATTATTAGCCGCGCCGGTTGTGTTAGCAGCGAGTGCATTAGTACCAACTGCTGTTAATCCGCTGGTAGTGGTAAGTGCGAGTGCAGACACACCAACCGCGGTATTATTGTTGGCAATTACATTGGAAGCAAGCGCACCAAATCCGACTGCGGTCAAACCTGTTCCCGTTGTATTAGCGGCGAGCGCACCTGATCCAAATGCAGATACACCGTTGGCAGTATTAAGTGCGAGTGCGCCAGCGCCGACCGCAGTGTTGTTCGTCGCGGTAATCGCGGTTCCAAGTGCATTAAATCCGACGGCAACCGAGCCTGTGCCCGACGTATTCGCGGCAAGTGCACCAAATCCGACCGCAGTCATGTTCGCGGCAGTGTTTGCGGCGAGCGCATTTGTGCCGACGGCGGTAGACCCGTCCCCGCCAACTCCGGCGCCAAGTGCACCGCTTCCAACTGCAGTATTATTGGCGGAGGTCGTCTTAAGACGTAGCGCTTGAAAGCCGAGCCCTGTGTTGTTGGATCCAGTTGTATTGGATGCAAGTGCATTAAGACCAAGCGCGGTATTATTGCTACCGGTGGTCATCGATGATCCAGCGGATGAACCAAATGCGGAATTACCACTGCCAGTCGCTGTAACAAGCACATTATATCCGTATGCACTATTATCACTGCCGATGATATTTGTTGCAAGGGCAAATGCCCCCGTTGCCGTGTTGTTGGACCCAGTTGTATTTGCGGCGAGTGTATTATAACCAGCGGATGTGTTTCCACTTCCCGATGTGTTGGCGGCAAGTGCTACATAACCAAAAGCAGCATTGTTAGCCCCGGCGACATTTGCGGCGAGGGCATTATAACCGACGGCAGTTAAGCCCGATGCAGTGGCAAGTGTCAAAGCATTAAACCCGACTGCTGTACTATTAGCTCCGGTTACATTGCTAGCAAGTGCACCAAACCCGACTGCGACAAGACCAGTTCCTGTTGTGCTCGCGGCAAGCGTGCCTGATCCAATCGCAGTGATTCCAGCGGCGGTAACTAACGTGCCGGCGCCCGCACCGACCGCAGTATTGTTACTTGTGGTAACAATCGCAGCCAGTGTGTTATTACCGATTGCAGTATTATTTGTTCCAGTTGTGTTAAGTAATAACGCTTGGTAACCGACTGCGGTGCTACCAGTTCCGCCGATGTTAGCCCCAAGTGCATTATAACCGATTGCAGTCATTCCGCTGGCCGTATTTGTGGCAAGCGCGGATGCTCCGACGGCGGTACAAAATGACCCCGTAGAGATAGCCCCGAGTGCACTAATTCCGAGCGCAGAATTGTTTGCCCCGGTTGTGTTGGCAGCGAGAGTTAAGTTACCAACCGCGGTATTGTTACTTCCGGTCGAGTCAAGGAATAGTGCATTGTAACCAATGGCCGTATTTCCACCGACGGTTGTACTGGCAAGCGCGCCGGCACCGACTGCGGTTGTGTTACTGCCGGTAAGTGCTGTCGAATACGCAGCATTACCAACTATCGTGTTGTTAGAGCCTGTTGTGAGTAGTATACCTGCGGTGTATCCCATGGCAGTATTGGCGGTACCTGTAGTATCTGCGGCGAGTGCGCTGCGGCCAAATGCGGTGTTACTGCTTGCGGTCGTAACGGCAAGCGCATTAAATCCCATCGCGGTATTGTCATTGGCCGTGGATGCGGCTGCGAGCACGTTGTAACCGAATCCGGTATTGTTGGAACCGGTAGTGTTAGCACTGAGTGCCAAGTATCCGACCGCGGAGTTAGACGCGCCGGCAGTGTTTGCGGCGAGTGCACTTCGGCCTACCGCTGTTAAACCACTGGATGTGTTAAGCGCAAGAGCATTATACCCAAATGCGGTATTGTCATTGGCAGATATTTGAGCGGCTGCGGCAGAATAACCAAATGCAGTATTATTATTTCCTGTTGTTGCGAGTACAAGTGCATTAAAACCAAATGCGGACGCGTTCGTTCCAGTGGTTAGTGACATGAGTGCGCGATAACCAAACGCGGATGCGCCAGATACAGCCCCCGCTGACGTAAGTGCGGATGCTCCAACGGCGGTACAGCTAGATCCTGTGGTATTAGCAGCGAGCGCGGACGTTCCAACTGCAGTATTATCAACCCCAGTTGTGTTAAGTCCGAGCGCGGAGTTACCGACGGCGGTACCTCCTGTTCCTGACGTGTTAGCGTTAAGTGCAGCAAATCCAACCGCAGTTAGTCCAGATACGGTCGTCACCGATGCAAGTGCACTTCTTCCGACGGCTACGTGGTTACTTCCGGTTGTGTTTGCCGCAAGTGTACCAAATCCCATCGCGGTGTTAGATCCCCCGGTTGTGTTAGCGCCGAGCGCTGATGCTCCAAACGCGGCGAGATTAGCCCCGGTGGTCACGGCTGCACATGCGAGAGCACCAAATGCGGCGTTAGATGACCCGGTTGCGAGTACAAGCGCATTATAACCGATCGCGGTATTATCACCGCCTGTTATGTTATTACCGAGTGCAGAAAATCCGATAGCAGTATTACGCGCCCCGGTTGTGTTAGTACTAAGCGCATTACTTCCAACTGCAGTTAATCCGCCAACAGTTGCTGCAGCAAGTGCGCTATTACCTACCGCAGTTAGACCAGCACCAGTAATGTTAGCAACAAGTGCATTATAACCCACTCCGGTGTTATCGACGGCAGTCGTTGCGGCGACAAGCACACGGTAACCGACCGCGACTGAGGTAGTTCCTGTGGTTAGCGCGGCCATTGTGTTAAATCCAACCGCAGTTAGGCCAGTTCCCGTTGTGTTAGCGGCGAGCGACCCATTACCAATGGCCGTATTAGATGTACCTGACAGCATTGATGCGAGCGCGGATGCTCCAACGGCTGTATTGGCCGTTCCTGTGGTGGCAACGGCGAGCGCAAGTGATCCGACGGCGGTAGACCCCGACACAAGTGTTGATGCAAGTGCGCGGTAACCAAACGCAGTAATATCCGCGCCGATCATGTTATCGCGAGCTGCTTCATTACCAAGTGCGGTGTTGCGTGCCCCGGTTGTATTAGCACTAAGCGCAGAACTACCAACTCCAGAATTATTAGCTCCGGTTGTGTTGACACTAAGTGCGCCAAATCCAATCGCGGTGTTATTGGCGCCGGTCGTATTAGCGGCGAGGACTGATGCCCCAATCGCAGTGTTATTCGCGGCGGTGTTTGCCCCAAGTGCATTAAATCCGACCGCGGTACAGTTCGCTGCAGTGGTTAATGCGGAGAGAGCCCCTGATCCGATTGCAGTGTTATTTGTTCCGGTCGTGTTTGCCCCGAGTGCACCAAAACCAATCGCGGTTAAGTCAGACACGGTCGACAATGCGAGTGAGCCTGTTCCGATGGCAGTATTACGTGCCCCGGTTGTGTTTGCCGCAAGTGCATTCAGGCCGAATGCCGAATTGTTAGCCCCGATCGTGTTAGCGGCGAGGGCATTATATCCGAACGCGGATGTACCGCTGGACGTGTTCACGGCAAGTGAATTTGCACCAACGCATGTGTTGTTGTTGGCTGTGGTTTGTATAACACCGGCATTATAACCAATCGCGGTGTTATTAGCCCCGGTTGTATTAGCAGCAAGTGCACCAAATCCATATGCGGTATTGCTGGTACCTGTTGTGTTTGCGGCGAGCGCAGATGCACCTACGGCGGTTAATCCGCCGACCGTAGACACCGCAAGCGCATTATAACCAAAGGCGGTACTTCCGGTCGCTGTAATATTGGCTGCGAGTACATTATACCCGAACCCCGTATTGTTTGTTCCGGTAGTGTTGGCGCGTAATGCCTGAAATCCGCCAGCGGAGTTACCCGTTCCCGTTGTATTTGCAGTAAGAGCAAATGATCCGACTGCGGTACTACCGTCGAGCGTTACTGTGGATGCAAGAGCAGAATATCCCAGCGCGACATTATCATTTCCTGTTGTGTTTGCAGTAAATGCGTTATACCCCGCGGATAAATTACGTGAACCAGTCGTAGTTGAACTAGCAGAACTAGAACCTAACGCCGAGTTGTATTGGCCGGTTGTTAGTGACCCGAGCGCGAGTACGCCAAGCCCGGCATTACCTACGCCACTAAGTGCACCATTTCCGCTACCAATTCCGACAAATGTGTTGTTGGAATTAATGATCACCCCGCTGATTGTGCTGCCGCCGACTGATGGTGTTATTGTTTGCCAAGTGGTAAGTGACGTCGCGACAATGTTAATAGAAAGGGTTGGATTAATAACAACAGACGCACCTAATCCGCCGTTGTTAATTTGTGCAGTTGCATCATGAGGATAAATCATTAAGCTGTTAGCTGCGCTGGTATTGGTCACTGTGATGATCATACCGATGTTTTTTGCAGATATTTCTGGCAAAGATACACCATATCCGCTCACAGGCACAGTCACAACCGCAATTTGGTCAAGAATTGGCGTTGCCGTAATCAATGAGTTTCCGGATGCGGATATGTTGCCGATACTATATACGATTGGCTCAGAAAATGCCATTATACCGCGAGTTATATTGGATGACGCTGCCGTGTTCACAACTGGCTCAACTCCGGCCAGCGATGAATCTGGCAGCGAATCTTCATACGTCACCGAGTTATTATCAGAGATCATACCAATGAGGCGGTATGGCAACGACACTCCTACGGCTGTACGGTAGATTTTCCTCGCCTTGACATTAAGCTCGGTACTAATAGGTACAGTCACTAAGACATCACCAATACTGGTCACGGTGTTGGATGCCGGCGATGCGAGTGTTTCCCCGAATTGTGTCACAAATGTATATTTGTAACGATATGTGCCGGCGTCCATGCTCCCGAGACCATTCGGCGACGCAACTGGAGCGACCAATGGGTCGCTAATATCATACCCATATGCTGTTACTTGACCCGACATCGGTTGTGTGCGAGTACGAAAACGCGTATATACATCCGCCGACATAATTAGAAAAAAAGAGAATCAGTGGGCTTGTTGCGTGTAGTTGCGTGTAGTTGGGTTATATTGGGTTATGTTGGGTTATTCAATGGCTCGACTCCACGACGCTACCACTTTCGCGGTAGAATTCCGAGTGAGTCATATTGAATGGCGGATGCGGACGTGATGCCGGTATGCTTTTGCCCGAGTAGTAGTTGTATGGAACGATAAATTGCTCAACGCCATCCAGCTCATGATACATTCTGTTGAGTAATACTTGTCGGGTCAAATCGATGTTATCGTTACCATAAGTTTGTATTGATGGGAAAAATGGTAGCGCTGTTGCTTCGGGATGATCAACTGCATATTTTTCGGCATGCGCTATCATCTTAAGCAATGATTGATATCGGGCAAGCGCATATTCGCTGCCCGGCAATGACTTAGCAAAGTGTAAACTTATGTAACTGCGCAGGAGAAATTGGATGTTTACGATACGAAAGGCTACATCGTTGATATGTACCGAGTTTACTGACAACAAACGATTATGGGTGTCCATTATGACGTGACGCGGCGATTCTAACTCACTGCGCGCCGGAATAATACTTCCAATGGGCTCGTATACAATCGCATCAGGTACACTCTCGAAGCTTACTGTTTCGATGAATGCCGCGCTTACGTGTATTTGTGTGTTGATGGTTAGCGTCGCTGGTATAATCGTATCATCGGTAATCCCGAATTTAGTAAAACAATGATACATAAATGCATATGCGATATCGCCGGTGAATACTTGTTTGTGATATTGTATCGGCAGCGATAGTGTTGTTGATGGTGGCGGACCCATGGACGCGTCTATGACCACCGGGTAGTATTTATCCATCTTATTAAATCGTTTTACATCCCTGTTCCATCGCGCGAAGATTACCTCTCGTGGCGCTCCGTCATACGGAAAAGATAGCACATTATGCATGTCGATACGCTGAAATAGCGGATGAACAAGGCGCATATGACTGTATTCCAACCATGGTATTGCGTCGAACACAATCGCGGGTTGAAAAGATATATCCGCGATGAAATGGTTACTGCCGATGTCAATACGCATTGTTTTAAGATGTGATGCATTAATAGCCCGTGTTTCTGTGAACCCGGCACGATAAAGAATATCGGCGAGCTCATATGCATGGTTAACACTATCCTTACTGTAAAAGTCAAGGTCGGGAAATAAATCGTCAGGATATATCTTGTCCCCGTGCAACCGCAGTGCCATATCTATGGCAGTACCACCGTAGATAATCAGCTTGTTGTCAGTGATAAATTTCTTTACGATGGCAATTGCGCGGTTCATGTCATCATATGCAGGGTCATGCCGAAATACCAACTGCTCATACTCAGCGCTACGAGCCAATGTATCAGCAAGAATTACTTCCAAATCCATGACGTGATGGATACTGCACCTATATATAACATGAACTAATACATAGCGATTAGACGTTAAAGTGGAGCGAAGTCGCCGGAGTGATGCGTGGCATCAAGACGAGCCGCGCATAGTAACGCCGGAGGCGTTATGAGCACAATTGAATATTCCAATGTCGTATTATACATGTTAGAGTCGCTGGCGATCAAGCTACCACAGGCCAATGGAACAAAACTTTGATGTTCCCGATGATGCATTATTGGATGTATTTAGTTCTATCGTGACTACGTCACATTTACGCGCGCTCGAGCTTGCGGATAGCCAATATAATTTCTGCCCGGATTGCAAAACATCCATGGAAACGTCCGGCACCAATTACCAATGTGCACAATGTGGATATACCACATCCAATGAAACTATCGGTGAACCGGACCGCGCGGCAAGTGGCGGCCGTATTCCAATATCTACCGGCGCGAACAAAGGTCGGTTTCGTAACATAAACAACGACTATTCTCATACACAAATTAAAAACATCTTCGACCAACTAAAGCAACTCCAGCTGCATTACACCGGCGCAAAGATATCGCTGGATATACTAAAGTCGGTCGCCGAACGGTACAATGCGATACAAAAACTAATCAAAAATGCTAGCGAACACGGTCAGAAATTTGTGAGGCGCGGAGACATCAAGAACGAAATCCTTGCCGCGCTAATTTACTTTGAATGTATTCGGCAGAATAATCCGCGCAAACGCGCGGACATCGCCACGTTTATGTGTTTGGTCGTCCAAGGATTTTCACGTGGCGAGGACACGTTACGCGATCTTGCCGCGAGTGGGTTCTTCGATTTGCCAGAATGCGATCACATCGTCGGGTACACAGAACGCTACTTTGAGGCACTACGTATCGAAAATCCACAATACGACCGCTTCGTTATTGCGATCGTGCGACGATCAACCGAGCGGAACATCGGCGTGTCTAGCCAAATATCCTCGCGGATCGCTGGTACGATATACATTGTGATAACTCGGTGTAAACTCGCGACGACAGTGGCCGAGCTCGAGCGCGCCGCCGACAACACAAAAAAGAATACGTTTATGAAGTTTTACAAAGCGGTGATGGAAAACATTATTGAATTCGCGGATATATTCCGCGAATTCGGCATTGCATACTAACGCGGCGGCACACCATACTCTATTTTTTGTTAGATTGATGCATCGATATATGTAAGGTGACACTGCAACGGCAATTACAACAATTACCACAATTACCACAATGACAGAAATCAGCAAAAAATGCCTGAGAAATCCCGGTGATAATCTCGGCGTGTATACCGTCGTGAAGAAAATCGGCAAAGGTGGACTAAGTACAGTTTATCGTTGTGAACTTGGTGGTGGGGGTGGTAGTGGTGGGGCTAGTGGCGATAGCGGCGGTAGCGGCAAAAACACCAGCGGTGGGTTAGATTCCCAAGGCATTGCCGTTAAATCGTACGACCATGATCTGGAAAAATACTACCGTAATGAAGTATGCGTGTTACGCCGAATCGGCGAAGGGTCACCGCATGTTGTCGCGATGATATCCACGTTCGCGCACGTGGCCGAGGACACATCTGCGATTTATCCATGTATAACAATGGAACTTCGTGGGGATTCGGTACTCAAATTAATGAACTATTGCAAAGAAGCAATAGGTGGTGGACTGCCAATGAGTATGGTATTACGGGTTGCCAGTGACATGTTCCGCGGGCTTGCCTTTTTACATGGTCTTGGGATTATTCACGGAGATATCAAACCGGAAAACTTATTGTTGGATCGCGTGGTCGACGAAGATCTTACCGCGGAAGATATCCATGTTAAGATTATTGATGTCGGCTCAAGTTCATTCGTAGACAAAATATTCTCGCCGAATATTGGTACTGACGGTTATATTGCGCCGGAAATAATAGTTGGTGCGCCGTTCGGTACGCCCGCCGATATATGGTCAGCATTCACTGTATGCTTTGATCTGATCGCAGGAGCATCGCTATTTGATGTGTTTTTCGAATGCGATATCAACTATGGCGATATTGACGAAACAACTGTTGGTATGGACGTTAGTGAAATTTATACGCCGTGTACCGCATGTGTCGGCGCTGACCCAGTTAAATATTCATCTTGTGAATGCGGCCACTGCGACACATGTAGCACACACGAGAAATGTTTGGTTGAGAGCGACACCGATGACACCAGTTCATCTGGATCCGCATCATCCGCGTCGAGTAGTTCCGATGACAGCATCGAACATAAATACGCTCGTAATTATTGTTACTTGTTACTTGTTGCAAAAGTCATCGGTTATCCACCTGCTGAATTTACAGATCGCGCCCGCAGTTATTACAACCGTAAGGGTCGGCTCATAAATAACCCGGATATTGTTCCAACGACCATATCTCAGTTACTCGACGATAATTACGACATGGACGCAGATTTATGCAAGCGGGTGGAAGACTTTCTCTTGCGAGGCCTTCGATATGACCCCGATGACAGAATAACTGCCATGGATGCACTTGAGCATCCGTTTATGTTGTAGCTTGTGTATTTTGTGTATTTTGTTATAGATATACATATAGTGTTTCACGTACAACGTACAGATGGATAATACGTGGAAGACTCAACGTGAACAACGCAAGGGAGCAAATAAGCCTATGGTAATACCTGTAGACCATGACACTTCTAAGGTTGTGTCCACGGATATTACCGCGGAATTTATTCCGGTAATTAAACCATTGACTAAACCATACGTTGACGCAGTACGCGCCAATGACACGTTGAGACAATCCAAGTCATGTCCTCGTTCATTGGCAGCACCAACTAAGGCGCATAGTCAGTCTCCGGTACATAAAAAACGTCTCGCGTATTCGCAAGGTATGCCTAAAGGTAATATGACCACCGGTAAACCTATTAGTAAATACGATCGCAACAAGGTACCGATGCGACCTAAGCCAGTGATGGCCGCCGAACCTACATGCGTGTGGACAACATTGGTTATGTTGAATGACTCATATGCATGCGGCGCGGCAGTCGTCGCACGGTCATTACGTGACGTCAAGACAAAATATCCTATTTGGTGCATGGTTACACCGTGTGTGTCTGCGCCATGCGTTGAGTTCCTACGTACTGTGTTTGATAATGTAGTTGTTGTTGAGTTATTGTCGCACGCTACCACCAAAATGAAGACGCAAAAACAAAACCAGATATATGGTTCATGGATTCATTCGAGTTTTACCAAGTGGAACATCTGGAATCGCGAGTATTTTCCGTTTGACCGAGTATGCCTCTGCGACGCCGACATGATGTTCTTGGAAAATTGCGATAGTTTATTCCAATTGCAGGTCCCCGCGGCAACATTTGCGTCCCCGTGGGTTTACCCGTATGTTAAATCGACAGATGGCCGAAGTACAGGTTCACACAACCCATATTATAACCATGAAGCACAACGTGGCCTGACACATGGGCAGCGCGTTGACCACGCGAAGATTCGCCGTGGATTCAGTGAGAGTATTCTCGGGCTTGCCTGCATGGTACTTGTACAGCCGGATCCTTTGTTATACAAGCGTATGCGTGAGATATTAAATGCGCGACCAGAGTACGGACACGTCCGATGTGTAAGTGGGTTTGATGAGCAATTATTCGCGGATACAATCCTTGACACGCGTACTGATGTTTATCATATTCATCCGCGATACAACGCGATCATTGGGAAGATTCCGTGGTTGGAAGGCCATAATCCTCGTACACAGCAATTTTACAACGGTAAACCGTGGCACAATATTCGCACTCGCGCCGACATCACGGATTCACCATGGGAAGACATTCATATGTGGTGGAAGATCGCCGATAGCGTGCTCGCGGATCATCCCAGCGCCGATATTTGGTTTTACTCAGCGGAGTATCTTGCGAAAATTGAAAAGCCGAATGTAACTATTAATAATTATGCAACCAATTGTGCAACTATGGATAACACAGAAGAACTAATAAATCCAGGCGAGTGGAATGGGGCCTCACACACGCAGGCACTAGGACGCGGCGTTAGAACGCAATCACACAAGGAATTACCTGATGAAGCTGATAACCACGATAACCACAATAACCACGATGACAAAAAAGAATTATTGGATATCAAGATCCTAAGTTACAAGGATTATGCCGCAAAGTTAGGTATTGAGCCAGCGACACTTCACAATCATGCTAACTTTGTTAACGCACGAGTAGCGGCGAATGGTAATACAGACGCTACCGGACAAACCTGGGACGATCGCATGATGAATGCATGGTTGCATGACAACCATGGCACCGATTAACCGCGTGCGCGTGTTTATCCGCATGCGTGTTTATCCGCATGCGATCTCAAACAATACCTGCGATGATGCACCCGGATCGTCATTATTTTTTTGTACCTGCGCCAGTGGTTTGTTTATTGGCAGTTCAATACATTTGGTATAATCGGTAAGAACAAATCGCGCGCTGACACGATCAGTAACGCCAACACGACTTTCCCCGCGGGATAACGCTGCAAATTGTAACCGATTGGCTAAGAAACTATCGATGGTGCTGTTAATAGTCACTACGACTTCGCATTGACCATGTGCAGCTAGCACCAAGATATTGCCGAGTATACTCTCGGCGGCTTGATATATTCTAAGTTCACGTTTGTTTTCTGCGATCTTTTCGAGCTCTTCCGCGGATTTCCCGCATACCTGCTTGTGTTTCACCCAGTGTTTTTTCTGACAATCTCTGCCACAGTATTCCACCAGCTTACATCGACCGCATGCCGATTTAGAACCAGGAACATTACATTGCGCACAGTTACTCATGTCGGTATGTAACTGTATGCGCGCAATGTACAAATCAAAAAGTGTACCTGGGTATCATGGCCTGTGTAGCACAAATTGAATTTGGAAAATGATACGGTTAATCTACAGCATGGATCAACAGGCTATTAATGAACAACTGATGTTGAAAATTGCTGATCTTGAAGAGCGGTTACTGGAACTCGCCAAACTATTTGATGATCACGTACACATGTACACGAGTGCTGGAAACTACAGTCATATGACTGGAAAACCAAAGTCTTACGCGGATGGATGGCAACGTGACGACAACAATAGTGATTGGTAATCCATCATGTGATTATTGTTTTTTTTATATCATTGGCACAAAAAAAGAACCCACGCTGGGACTATATGCTTAAGCCGATTAGTCATTGGGTTGCACCATTGGATATACCTATCGGCGTTGCGATTAACATGCAGTACTATCAGTGTACCGCGATAATATCTCCGCGCCGGTCACCTTGCTTTCTTTGGTGGGTTTCTCGCCGATCAGCTTAAGTAATTGCTCGTCCTTGAGCATGTCGGCGTAACTATGGGCAATTACACGCATGTATCGATACAGCGATGCGGCGCTGTATTCATAAAATCGAAACAATGTGAGCTTGTCCTGTTGAGGTAACTCTTGCACAGCCTTGATCTCGGCGATGGCTTCGTTATAATTTTTGGCAAGCGTCTCATAGGCAAGTTGTTTCGCGGTGTAAATATGTTGCATATGTTCATCCGTTACCTCGCCGGCGGCTTTGGCCATTTCTTCGTACACGGTAATCTTATCCGCAAGTTTAGATATCATGGTCGTATAATTAAAGTCTGTATCGAACGACATTGTGAAGTTGCTTATATTAACCAACGTAAGATTTTTAATTAGATACACGCTGATGTAATATCAGCTACAGTTCCCACGCGGCGACACCCGCGCGATGAACCTATACGTTAGATTGCCAGTTCAGGGCCGTATGACGGCGACCCGTGCGCCGAATTCACGTGCCTTAGGTCTGTAGCGTTGATGAATTACCCCGTAGTGATGAGTTGTTGGTAAGTTTTTATGGGCTTACCAGCGCGGCAAATCATCATGAGGAATGCGGCGTCAGGTACACGTTGTCGTGGCGACCTTGCGTTGCGGTTCTATTCTTTTTTTGTGTGAAAAAAATACACAGTGGTGATATATGCATCCGGCTATGACCGCGCCGATGACATTCCAGTCGGCATAACATCGGCGATACGGTTAGTCACCATCCCACAGTCACATAAATAGCAAATTGCGATCAAGATTACAAACAGAAAGAATAGTAACATGCCGGTGTGTTGTTGCGGTTGTGTTTGTGTTTGTGTTTGTGTTTGTGGTGTAACTTGTGGTTGCGTGGCAGCAGGACTCGTCGGCGTGGTTGTATCAATGCGCTCGATAATCGGCGTAGAAATATACGGATCACTCGTATATACGGATGTAGGGGTTATTTTTGTGGTTATTCCACCGGCTGTAAAGAACATGGACATAGTAGATGCCAGGTACACACGCACGCGTATATATTGTACCCTATAGAAATATGAATACATGGATACGATTACTAAGAATGTATCGACGCGGGAAAGCAAGTGGGAAAGCGAGTGGGAAAAAGACGACTGAAGACGAGTGTGCCGTGGTTAATTTCGGGCCAGTCAACCCTGTCCAGGTAATCCCGGTGACCCCTGTGGTAAATCCACGAATCCGGCGAAATAACGCCAATAACGCCAATAACGCCAACGCGCAACCGGTCGCAAATAAACCCACACGAAAACCTAAAAAACCCAAAGACGCGCCGTCGAATATGCCATTAGGCGTGTCTATGGAAGAGGAAGTCATCGCCGACGTATCATTTGTTAAGGTGTCCCTGCCGCCGATTAGTCCGCAGCAAGCCAGCATCATTGCGGCAGTCGAACACAATAACATAATCGTGGATAGTGTAGCGGGCAGCGGTAAAACAACCACGTCAATGTCCATGGCATCGGCATATCCATCTAAGCGTTTTCTCCTGCTCACGTACAATAGTGACTTGCGTAAAGAAACACGGCAACGGGCACAGGTGCTTGGTATATCCAACATAGATGTGCATACGTTCCATTCGTTGGGTTACGGATACGCAAATACAAAATGTTCCACTGATACCGGGCTGATCAAGTTCGTGAACAAACCTCACCCGCTTGAAATCGGCACGTATGATATTATTATCATTGATGAATGTCAGGATATGCGCATGATCTTGTACCGATTTACCACGCATGTGATCGCGTCGGCGACATGCCCGCGGTTATGCGTAATCGGCGATGCTAGACAATCCATCTATGGGTATGCCGGCGCGGACCCACGATTTATCACACATGCGGATCAAATATGGAAAGGTTTCCCTGAAGAAACCTGGGCACGCCATCAGCTTACTACGAGCTATCGTATCACGCGACAAATTGCCGCATTTGTAAACTATTGCATGCTTGGATGTACCCAGGGTAATGGTCTTTTGGTCGCTGTTAAGGATGGCCCCAAGCCCAAATATAACATTGGCAAGGATTATAGCAAAGCCGCCTCCGAGATATCATGGTTGCTCGCCAACGGATATGCACCCGGTGATATATTTATACTTGCTCCGAGTGTGCGGTCAAATAATGAAGCAAGTCCAATAAAAAAGCTTGCGAATCTGCTTACGTTGCAGCGGATACCCATATATATTCCGGCGCATGATGATGCCAAGTTGGATCCGAATGTTGCGCGCGGCAAGATTATCTTCAGCTCATTTCATCAATCGAAAGGGATGGAACGTGATGCGGTCCTCGTACTTGGATGTGATAGTTCATACTTTGAGTATTTTGCCGGGGACGAATCACCGGACACTTGCCCGAATACATATTATGTTGCGCTGACTCGTGCTAGGAAATACTTAAGCATGTATCATATTGCCAGTAAAGCACCGTTTAAATTTACCAATATGGCGTTGATCGCACAATATGCCGACGTAACTGGCGACTGTAGGGCAACAGATACAGGCACATATAAAATTCCGAGCAAAGTAGGCGTTACTCAGTTGATACGCCATATGACAACAGAGCTCGCCGACGCATGTATGCGCATGATTACAGTACGCCGAATACGTGAACCCGCCGATGTCATCACTATACCGCTTGTTGTAAAACAAGTTATTGGCAACGCGACATACGCTGAGGAAGTAAGTGATATTACCGGCGTTGCAATACCATCATATTACGAACATATTACCACGGGGCTAATGACGACCGCGGCGGAAATCGGCGAGACACCTCCGGCCGAATTAACTCCGGATTATATTCTTGATATCGCCAACAAGTACAATGCAAAACGATCCGGCCTTAATTTTAAGCTACGTCAGGTCGTGCAATATGGATGGCTCACCCAAACTAACCTTGACTTGTCGTTTGATCGATTGTTCTGCGAAATATCGCGAATGCCATCAGATAATGTCGCGTTTGAGCGTGATGTCGGTGCGGTCATGGTAATTCCTGGGCACGCCAACATGGCAGTGACCGGCCGACTTGATGTGCTTACTCACGATCGTATCATCGAAATAAAGACGGTTGGCGCGCTAACTGCCGATCATATGATTCAGCTTGCTATATACTCGTACTGCTGGCACAGTTGCAGCATGTCTCCGCGACAGCTACATCTTTACAACATACTTACTGATGAACTCGTCGAACTGATCGTTGACCAAGATCAGATGCGTATGATGATTGTGATGATAATCATGGCAAAGTATTACCCGGTGAAAACATCTAATGATGCTGATTGGCTATCTTCGGTGCAAGCAGTATCTACCGTGAATACAACAGATACTGTTTAAGTTATGCGCTCATTCGCCCACACAATCACCCACACAATCACCCACGTGCATTTTTTGTAGGTTAGAATTACCTATCCGGAAATATACACGCAGTTGTATCATGGATGACAATACTAAATATAACCGTATAATTGGCGCGGTCGTTATTGTTGTTGTTCTATTAGTCATCTACACGTTAGCTACATGGATGACAGAGCCTAACGAACAGTATTTGACCGGGTTCTGGATGGCTGATGATGACGAGTTCTGCGAAGAAAGTGATATCGGCTCGATGCTGCTGTGCATTGGCGACGGCACGACATCATTCGGCACGGTAACGCGCGAATGTTACATTGTGGTGACCGATGATATATACAATGGTGGGTTCACGATGAAGTATCGCAAAAAATGGGCCGGTGTATCCGTGGGCAAATATATGGTGAGCGCCGATGTTGAGTTTGACGATGGTGTGGATACGACCGCGGGTGTGGACACACCTGCGTCTAACGACTCAATGCTATGGCCACGTAACGTAGATATCACCATTGACATGCTCGCTGGTACGCTAGTTGTTACACACGGCGACATGGTATACGCGCGCTTGTACAAAAATCACGAGATATCTGGCGCATAAAAAAATAACGTTATGCCGGGCGCACTCCCCGCGGTCCCAGTTACACAACACCAAGGATCGCGTCAAGTACTGATGGGTCGACGACTGGTACGCTTGTTTGATCAGCAACATTTTCAGCAAATGTCACCGTTGTAGTTGTGTCTGTGGACACACCTAACGGCGCGTCTGTGATTACATCCGCATTCTTTTTTGCCCGAGGTTTAGTCGCGGCTTTAGGCTTAGCAACTGGTTTTTCTCGGAGACACGCGACGAGATCAGCAACCATGTATTGGTTAAGTCCGCGCGCGAATAACAATCCGGCGAGCATGCCGCCGTCAATTGGCTTACGCTGGAACCACCAGAGTTTCATCACAGCGACGCTAAGCGCCTTGAGAAATCCATCGATGCTGGTAAATACCATACTAAGTACGCGATCTTTAGCGACGTATGTTGGCATTTTACCAACGACAAATCCACGTAATCCACAGCCCGGATCGCATGCACCTGTGAGAACCTCGCCGATGGATTGCGACGCAGCGAAATTATTTGCCAATGCGAAGAAACTGTCGTCGGTAACCTCGCTGATCTTTTCAAGTACCGTCTCGGCGGTGTCGTCGGCATCAATTGTCACACTAAGACACTCGTCGATGCATTTGTTGAAGATAAATGCGAGCATTTGCTTGGCCTCGTCGGCGATAGCGAATCGCGCGTCGAGCTTGTTACGGTTTTTCTTTTCAACACACATCGACTCATATGAGTGGAATGTGTACGGAGAGAACTTATCCGTGGTGTCAAGCTCAATTTCTACGTCAGCACATGCCGCGTACAATAACCGTAATACGTACTCGCCGAGGTAGACCTCAACGTTTTTGCTTGGGGTGATTGGGGCAATTGGGGCAATTGGGGTAATCGTCGACATAACCAGGTAGATTAATTATCCGCTGGGCAAAATTCAATTGCTTTGGGCTGCGCCTGAGCCCCCTCGTCTGGCGCTAGGCACGATTAGTGCCTGCCGGCATATGAGCCGCCCGGCCCCAACGACTAATCGGCTTAAGTAGTTTTCATGTGGGTTCTTTTTTAGGTATTATTAA
>Ga0302287_10000271_pt1 | contig 29411 bp, 20 predicted proteins | sample III_Fen_E2_4_FD_200452 | JGI IMG/M metagenome (GOLD analysis project Ga0302287, IMG submission 200452) | Peat permafrost microbial communities from Stordalen Mire near Abisko, Sweden - III_Fen_E2_4 | ecosystem: Environmental > Terrestrial > Soil > Wetlands > Permafrost | place: Sweden: Abisko...
TTATTCTTATATTGGCTATGGATTGGTTTTGAATTGGTTTTGGATTGGTTTTGTGAACTATAATTCTTTCATTTATTTCCAAAATATATGCCATATACCTTTATAGGTATATGGCATATATAGCGCGAATAAATGAATGTTAAGTGGCTGATATATCAAGATAGCTACGGATCCAAAACCGATCCAAAACCAAACTATAACCATTCAGTGCCAGATATTTATTCAGAATACAAATATAAATATAAAATACAATAATCCGCTATTTTTCTTAAATAAATCAGGGTCTCTAACCTGGACAAGCCAGAACCAAAAAAGGTAGTAATAACGAATGGCACAGGTAACTGATTTCAGTGTTCTTTGTTTTTTTAATTGCAAAGATAAATGCTTACAATTAATCCTGAAAGATGCTGATTACCGGTGGCGTACCGAACAAGAAAAGTTCAAAGTCTATAAATTGATTGTGTGCAATTCAAACGTTTCATTGAAGATCCAACAAAGCTCTGATTAGGTGCACATTCTCGAATTTATCGTATGAGATAAAAACGGTGAGTCAAAAGAACCGGCTAAAAGCAAGGAGGCTCATTCCCAGATGAGAAACCAATTTAGATACATTTTCACTCTATTCTATTTCTTTATAAAATGGGTGTATCCTGAAATTGAACCCGAAAGAGTATATTCATGATCCGAAAGGAAGTGGAAAAGAAAACCTGAACTTTGAAGATATTTTTCTGCTGAAACAGAACACAAAAGGAAATTAGATTTAACACATTCAACCGAATGGTCTGAAAATAGCCGAATTTTACGAGATCTATTTATTTTGAAGAAACTGCATAAATAGTTAATTTAGTGCACTTTAAAATTATAAAAACTATAAAACTGAGCTTATAAGAACATTCATTCTGATTTTATCGTAATTTTGTATTACAAATAATACATTATTTCATGGTTGAATTGATTAATTTGAGCTGGATCATCGCATTTCTGGCTGTCATTGTCTTGCTATTTGTTCCCGTAAAAATGAAAGCTTACGCAGCATCATGTGCTGTTGTACTCAATGCAATAGCAACAAGTTGGTTAGCTATCGTTGTGTTAGCAGGACAAACGGTCAGCTTTACCTTTTATGGTGGCAGTATCATGGGTGATATAATCATTCGTATCGATGAATTGTCTGCCTGGTTTATATTGATCATCAATTTCACCTGCATAACCGGGGTTTTCTATGGCACAGGCTATTTAAAAACGTATGACAATCCGTCAAAAAAACTGACCATGCACTGGATTTTATATATCCTGTTTCAACTGTCCATGGTGTGGGTATGTATGATTCAACACGGACTTGTATTCCTGATTGCCTGGGAAGTGATGTCTTTATCATCGATGATGCTGGTCATTTTCGATGCCAACAATCCGAAAACGTTGAAAGCCGGTATCAACTACCTGGTTCAAATGCATATCAGTGTGGTGTTTCTGACCTTAGGTTTTGTCTGGTTGTACTTTCAGACAGGATCCTTTAGTTTTGATACATTTACGACCTACTTCGGAATGAACAGCAACATCTGGCTCTTCCTGGTATTCTTTGCCGGATTTGGACTCAAAGCCGGTTTTATACCATTTCACAGTTGGTTGCCGCATGCTCATCCGGCAGCCCCATCACATATTTCGGGCGTTATGTCCGGCGTCATTGTAAAGCTTGGGATTTATGGCATTTTCAGGGTGGCTTCCTACCTGAAAAGCGATTACCTGGTATTAGGCGAAATCGTGATTATTCTTTCCGTTTTAACCGGATTATACGGGATTATAAATGCGGCTGTACATCGTGATTTTAAAAAAATGCTGGCGTATTGCACCATAGAAAACATTGGAATTATTGGCATTGGAATAGGCATCGGATTGATCGGGTTGGGAAATAACGTACCTGTATTATATTATCTCGGTTTTGGAGGGGCACTTTTACACGTGCTGAATCATTCACTGTTCAAATCGTTGTTATTTTATTCTGCCGGATCTGTTTATCAACAAACCCATACCCGTGATATGGAAAAGCTGGGTGGACTAATAAAAAGCATGCCCCGAACGGCCGTTATTTTCCTGATTGGGTCAATTGCAATTGGCGGGATACCTCCTTTCAATGGTTTTATCTCCGAATTTCTGATTTACAGCGGACTGATAGAAGGCCTTAAATTGCAGAGTATGGATCAGATCATTATCATGGTGCTCTCCTTCGCCGGTTTAAGCGTTATCGGGGGATTATCCATTCTGACGTTTACCAAAACATTCGGTACGATCTTCTTAGGAAACCAACGTCAACCGCTGGCACATAAACCGCACGAAGTGAGCTCAATAATGCTGGTTCCTCAATATATCATCATCGTACTGATGTTGAGTGTTTCGCTCTTTCCGCAAATCTATCTCGGAGTAATCGGCAATATTCTTACAGGTTTCACCAAAAACACGGTGGTTCCTATGCCATGGGAATTTACGGGTTATATTTCGATCATGCGTGATATAAGCCTGTATTCTTTATTATTCATTGCCATAACAGGGACATTTTGGGGTATTCGTGTTTTTATAATGCGCGGGAGACCTCAAATTACAGGACCAACCTGGGGTTGTGGTTATACAGCTCCAACAAGCAAAATACAATATACTGCGAAATCATTTTCAAAATCGCTGAGTAAAATGTTTAATTTTATCGTTATCGAAAGAAAGCAATATGAAGAACTGAAAAAAGGAGAGATCTTCCCTAAAAATAAAAAATACGTTTCGCACTATCACGATTTTTTTGAGTTCCGGTTTATACATGTCGTAACCAATCAACTGATTTATGCGGCAAATTATTTCAAATTTATTCAAAACGGACGAATTCAATCGTATGTTTTGTATGGGATCGTATTTATTCTGGCTATTTTTCTATTAACGATTTTCAATATCGTATTATGAACTTTGTGTGGGTCTTTGTACTAATTCCGTTCATTGCCATGAGCCTTATTCCTTTTCTGAAAATGAAAGGAAAAGCCATTGTTGTGTATTCGGCAATCAGTATCATTGCGACCCTGACAGGTTATCTTGCTTTCCTGGGATTATCAGGTCAGAATTTCGATATCATACTGCCCGGCAGCCTGGTAAGCGGCCCCATTCAGATTCATATCGATGCCCTTTCGGCCTGGTTTATACTGGTTATCAACTTTTCATTTCTTACCGGGGGATTCTATGGATTGTTTTATATGAAGGCGTATATGGATCAGCCTAAAAATATAAATCTGCATGGCATCCTTTTTATTATTCTCCATGTATCGCTGGTCAGTCTTTGTGTCATACAAAACAGTATTGCATTTCTGGTAGCCTGGGAGTTTATGGCTCTTTCGGCATTTTTGACCATAATATTTGAGCATGAGAAAGTAGCAACGGTAAGGGCAGGCATTAATTTTCTGATTCAATCGCACGTTTCGATCCTTTTTCTCATGATTGGGTTCATATGGGTAGCCAGTCAGACAGGCAGTTACGATTTCAGTGCCATTCACAGTTATTCAATGACGCATTCGGGGGCACTATCGTTGATGCTTTTCTTATTCTTCTTTATTGGTTTTGCCATAAAAGCAGGCTTTGTACCTTTTCATACCTGGTTGCCTTATGCGCATCCCGCTGCACCGGCACATATTTCGGGGATCATGTCGGGGGTATTAATTAAAATAGGTATATTTGGTATCCTTCGAATGCTTTTGCTGATTGACTTAGATTATACGACCGTCGGGTGTATTATTCTTATCATGTCGATCGTTTCGGGGATCTATGGAGTAATGCTGGCAATATTACAACACAATCTGAAAAAACTGCTGGCGTATCACAGCATTGAAAATATTGGAATCATTGGCATTGGGATTGGATTGGGGTGTATCGGATTGGGATCCAATAATCCGGCATTATGCTCGTTGGGATTTGCAGGGGCTTTATTGCATACCCTGAATCATTCGTTATTCAAATCGCTCTTATTTTTCACGGCGGGGAATGTCTATCAGGCAACGCACACACTGGATATTGAGAAGCTGGGTGGATTGGTAAAAAAAATGCCACAAACGGCGATTCTGTTTTTAATAGCAGCCATTGCCATATGCGGGATACCACCTTTTAACGGATTTATTTCAGAGTTTATCCTGTATACGGGTTTATTTAACTGGATGCAAAACGCCTATACTGCTACATTAATTGGAGTCTCATTTACTGTAATGGCATTGGTAGTAATTGGCGGATTGGCTATGATCTGTTTTACCAAAGCATTCGGAGTGGTATTTTTAGGGAATCCAAGGCATACATTTCATCATGAGATCAAAGAAGTTCCGATTCAACAGTTGATTCCTTTATATATCATTGCCGCTTTTATTCTGTTTATAGGGATGTTTCCGGGAGCTTTTTTAGACCTGCTGATACAACCTGTTCAGCTTTTTACGGGAATACATAAAATTCCTTTTACATCGTTTCAGGGAAACGGAATTGAAGCATTGATTTCTATCAGTCATGCGAGCTGGTATCTGATACTTTTTATAGTACTTATGCTGGGTATCAGGAAACTTATACTTCGGAAAAGAACAGTAACGGTATCGTCAACCTGGAATTGTGCTTATACAGCACCAACGGCGAAAATTCAATATACAGCCAGTTCGTTTGTAAAAACATACAGCAAACTTTTTGGAATGATATTTCTTATTTTCAAAAAAGAAAAAGAGGTACAGGGGATATTTCCAAAAGAAGCCTATCTTGAAACCCGGCCCTATGATAAGGTTGAAAAGTGGTTCATCGATTATCCGATCACAAATTTAAAGTTATTCTTAGGACGATTCAGGTTTTTTCAAAACGGGAAATTACAATATTACATTTTGTATGGAATCATATTTATTGTTTCGATCATCAGCATTCCACTGTTGTATGACAAGATTATCAGCTTTGTTGAATTTTTGAAACAGCTTTAGAGAGAAGACAAAAGACATTAGACAAAAGATTAAAGATTAAAGACATTAGATAAAAAGAATTGACACATTGGACATCTGACGAAATTCATCTTTAAAATCACTTAATACGTAATTAATACTGAATAATTACTGATTGCCAATACATTGAAACTATATTCTTATATACTAAGAATATTCGTACAGATAAAAAAAACAAACAAATAAACGATAAAATTATGCTGAGCTTTTTATTCATTATTTTAGCCGCAACATTTTTTACTGGAATTATCATCCGGACAAAAAGTATTGCATCAGGGAGAAAAGGACCCGGGATATTTCAGCCCATCTTCGATGTTATCCGGTTATTCAAGAAAGGTGCGGTTTACAGTGAAACCTCAAGTTTCGTTTTCCGTATTGCTCCGACCATCTATTTTTCATCGGTATTTGTAGCCATGTTAGTTGTACCGTTTGGTTCATCAAAAGGTTTTATAAGCTTCAACGGTGATTTTATTTTCTTTGCCTATGTATTGGGATTGGGAAAATTCTTCAGCATCATCGGCGCCATGGATACGGGCAGTAGTTTCGAAGGGATGGGAGCAAGCCGCGAAGCTTTGTATTCAATGTTCGCAGAACCTGCATTTTTTATACTGATGGGATCGCTGGCGTTATTGACAGGACACACTTCGTTCCAGGAGATATTTGCAACGCTCCATTTAGGTTCATCGATTACCTATGCACTGGCTGTATTAGCCGCTTTTGTGTTTTTAATGATCGCCATGATCGAAAACAGCCGTATGCCGATTGACGACCCGAAGACGCATTTGGAGCTCACCATGGTACATGAAGTGATGATTCTGGACAACAGTGGTTTCGACCTGGGATTGATCCTTACGGCAGGATACCTTAAATTTGCGATCTATGGAGCTATTATTTTCAATCTGTTCAGCGGTTCGGTGAGTTATGTCTATGCCATCCCTTTGTTTTTTGTCATGCAGGCATTCCTGGCTTTTGTAGTAGGCATGATAGAATCGTTTATGGCACGTTCGAGAATGAATCACAACGCCCAATTTATTGTGGTTCTTTCGTCAGTGTCGTTACTTATATTCTTCGGGGCCTTATTGGTATCCGGAAAATTTATTTAAGGGCCCCTGAATGATAAATACGGAACCTGAGATTGTACTTTCACTAAAATAATTATTAATAAAGAATATATGTTACACGTACTGCTTATTGTTTTTCTGATTTCACTATTTTACATGTCCATCGCCAATCGCATGTCGACCTATGTAAATGTGCTGGCATTGCAGGGAGTTCTGCTTTTCTTTGTTGCATTTCTTGAATTAAAACATATCAACACCCTCAATCTGATACTCATATTGCTGGAGACCATCATCTTTAAGTCGTTGGCAGTGCCTATCTTTTTAAATTATGTTCTTAAGAGAAATCATATAACCCGTGAAGCAGAACCCTATTTGCCTAATTTTGTTTCGCTGATCATCACCACGGTTATAGTTGTCACCACCATCTTACTTTCAAACACCATGGAAGAAAGTTACTTGGATAAAATGTATTTTGTAGTGGCACTTTCGACTCTTTTTACCGGGCTGTATTTTATTGCTACCCGCCGAAAAATCATCACCCACGTCATGGGTTATCTGATTATTGAAAATGGCGTTTTTGTATTGTCGCTGGCAGTTGGAAATGAAATGCCTATGTTGGTGAACCTGGGTATTATGCTGGATATTTTTGCAAGTGTACTCATTTTGGGAATCTTTTTGAATAAGATTGGTGATGTGTTTAAAGATATTGATGTAAACCAGCTTACGAATCTAAAAGACTATTGAGAATTTACCATTTATTCATTTACTATTTACTATTTGGGTTAAGAATTTTATTAGAAATAATTTAAGAAACAATTTATCAAGTTTATGATAGAAATATATTTAATAGGATCGGTATTGCTGGGTGCGGGACTTTTTTTCAACCGGGGGAAAGTGCTGAATTATGCCTTGATTTGGACGTTTGTTGCCCTACAATGTGCATATACCGTGTATGCCTGCCTGAATTACAATCAAACGGAATCAACTTATTTCACCTACGATTCACTGGGGATTATCATGTTGCTGACTGCAACAATCATATCCATTCCGACGGTTATTCACAGTCATATTTACTTAGAAGAAAGCGAAGAGAATACTCCCGGCTCCAGGGCTATGTATTTTGGGGCACTGGTGCTGTTGATAGCTGCTGTGAGCGCTGCTTATCTGGCAAATCACATAGCCGTGGTCTGGATATTTGCTGAAATAACGACCCTGAGTGCTTCGGCATTGATTTATCATCACAGGAATAAGCTGGCACTGGAAGGCACCTGGAAATATGTTTTTATCTGTGCCATCAGCATCACCTTTGTTTTTATCGGGATATTATTTTTAAGTCTCTCGTTTGCTAAAGCGGGTTCGGATGATTTATCATACAGCAACCTGTTAGCTCACAGTTCGATCCTTAATTTGTCGTGGTTAAGGTTGGCCTTCTTATTTATCTTCACCGGGTTTACGGTGAAGTTAGGACTTTTCCCCATGTTTACTGCCGGAGTTGATGCCAAGGATAAAGCACCCGGTCCTGCGTCCGCGTTACTTTCGAGTATTGTAATGTGCATGGGTTTTGTCGGGATATTCCGCATTTATGTGGTAATGGCAAATACTCCTTTACTTCATTGGGCAAGCCTGGTAGTCGGGATATCAGCATTTTTATCTTTGTTCATTGCCGCAGTGTACATGATAAAAGTAAAAAACATAAAACGAATGATGGCCTATTCGAGTGTTGAACATATGGGATTGGTTATGCTGGGTATTGCAGCCGGTGGAATCGGTTATTATGCAGCTATTCTTCATATCGTACTTCATGCCTTTGTTAAGTCAAGCTTTTTCTTTCAGTATAACCAAATATACCGGATATACCGGAACAAAAATATTTATCAGTTGGGTAATTATTTCAAATACAATACTACCGGTGCCATTGTTGTGTTGCTGGCATTTATCAGCGTTACCGCTATGCCTCCTTCGGGAATGTTTGTCAGTGAATTTTTAATTTTCCGTTCATTGTTCGAATCAAACCAATTGATATTATTATTGGTCGTACTGTTGTTGCTTACCCTGATAATATGGGCTTTTGCCAAAAATATTTTCAAGATATTGTTTATTCCGGTAGTCAATTTTGACGAATCAACTGTTCCGAAAGTGAGTCCGTGGAGATCGGTTTCGCAGTTTATCCTGATAGGTGGCGCTGCGTACCTAGGATTGAATCCGCCTCTTATTTTTGTTGATCTGATAAAAAGCAGCATCATGCTGTTACCACACTAAGGAAGAAGAGGTAAGGAGTAAGAGGTAAGAGGTAAGAGGTAAGGAATCAGGAATGAGTTGGTAGTAATATAGTAAAGAAGAAGAAGAAAAAGAAAAAGAAAGGAATAAATTATCAACCAATTTAAGCCCGGAGAAATAATTTATTGGAATTGTAGGATGTATTAATTGTGAATTATTAATTGTGAATTGATTATGAATTATATCAACATAAAGAACAATCAGACCATTTTACTTTCGGAAATACCCGAAAGCAATTACGAATCTTTTTACGACATGAATCTGGAATTGGTTCTGGGTCATCTAAACCGGCATTGCGTCAATTATTTCGGGTATAAGGTGGGCAACAATATTAAATTAATCTGTTGTATTGCTGATGATTCAACTCATGATATAAAGGTTTCTACCTGCCTGGTAAACAAAGCACATACACTGGAATCATTTACACCTCAATTATTATGTTTTGAAAAATTCGAACGTGAAATTCATGAGAACTTTGGAATTGATTTTTTGAATCATCCCTGGTTAAAACCGGTACGGTATGCATTTAACAGGTACGATAAATCACAAACCATTGCCAACTATCCATTCTTTTCTATCGACAGCGAAGAACTTCATGAGGTAGGGGTCGGACCAATCCATGCTGGAATTATAGAACCCGGTCATTTCAGGTTTATATGCAACGGGGAACAAATCCTTCATCTGGAGATTCAACTGGGATACCAACACAGGGGCATCGAACAGTTGTTTATTGAAAAAAAGAAACTGTTGCAACGGGCTACCCTGGCAGAAGCTATTGCCGGAGATACAGTCATCGGACATGGAATTGCCTTTGCCCATGTGTGGGAAAGCCTGTGTGGTTTCGAAACGACCCGGGATATTGAATTCTCGCGGACATTAGCTTCGGAACTGGAGCGCATTGCCATGCATGTAAGCGACTTAAGCGGAGCCTGTACCGACATAGCCTATCAGTTAGGGAGTTCTGTTTTCGGACGGTTGCGGACACCAATCATCAATTATTTACAGGAATGGGGCGGGAATCGTCTGGCAAAAGGACTTATCAGACCGGGAAGAAATCAGTTTCCTTTTACACAGGTCTTAGCAGATCGACTAAACAAAGTGTTGGATATTTTCGAACCCGACTTTAATGAAATGGCTGAAAAGTTATTTGCATTACCCAGTGCCCTGTCGCGTTTTGAGCATACCGGCATTGTCTCACACGAAGATGCCATTTCAATTGGGGCAGTGGGAATGACAGCCAGAATGACCAATCTAAACAGGGATATCAGGACCTCACATCCCTATTCTTTGTACCCTGAAATCCATCATGTTCCTATTTTAAAAAGACACGGGGATGTATACTCACGGATTCAAATCAGAAAAGAAGAAGTTAAGCAATCAATTGCCTATATTCGGAAATTGATATCCGAAGTACCAGTTCAGACCTCAAAAGGCGAACTTTTAAAAACACCGGAACCCGGCTCATTTAGCCTTTCGCTGGTAGAAGGATGGCGTGGTGAAATCTGCCACTGTGCACTGACTGACAAAAAAGGAGAACTAATGCATTACAAGATTAAAGATCCTTCTTTTCACAACTGGCTGGCACTTGCTTTATCCGTCAGGAATAACGAAATATCCGATTTCCCGATTTGCAATAAGAGTTTCAATTTTTCCTATTCGGGACATGATCTGTAGAAAGAAGAGGTGAGAGGCGAGAGGTAAGAGGTGAGGAAAGAGTTGGTAGTTGGTAGTAATAAACAGGAGAAAAATAAAAGAAAAGCGATGTTAGAGAATTTAAAAATAGTATTTCATAATGGAAAACAGTTTATTCCTAATGTGAGAACAGCAACCGTTCCTGGTATTTTCAGAGGCCGGCCGATCATCAGCGGTGAGAAAGTGAATGAAGCAGAACTAATTGATCTCTGCCCCACCGATGCTATTTCGGTAAATCCTGTCAGCATTGATCTTGGGAAATGTACTTTCTGCGGTGAATGCGCCCTGCGCTTTCCTGAAAAGATTACATTTACCAAAGATTATAAACTGGCTACGAACATACCGGACAGATTAGTCATCCGGGAAGGTGAAGATAAACCGGTAGAGGTTGATCCCGAAAAGGTACGAAAAGAAATACACCGTGTTTTAGGACGATCGCTTAAACTCCGGCAGATTTCGGCCGGTGGGGATAATAGCTGTGAAATGGAACTGAATGCTGCCAACAATGTGATGTTTGATATGAGTCGATTCGGAATTGACTTTGTAGCCTCTCCCCGACATGCTGATGGGATAGTCATTACGGGCCCAATTACCGTTAACATGGCAGAAGCCGTTCAGATATGCTATGATGCCACACCAGAGCCTAAAATCATTGTCCTGGTAGGAACTGATGCGATCAGTGGAGGCCTTTTTGCGGGCAGCAAGGCAATCGACCGCAGCTTTCTGGACAAATATCCTGTTGATCTTTATATTCCGGGTAATCCGGCTCATCCGCTTACTATTGTGAACGGATTATTGGATTTAACAAGGAAATTGAAATAAAACAAAAGATGTTTTAAATCTTTTCTGTCCTTTGTACTTGAAACTAAAAAAGTTTATATGACGATTTTCATGAAAAAAGCACAAAATGTTTTATTATTTCAATTCAAAAGCGTATTTTTGTGTAGATTTTTTTGAAATATGACCAACCGATACGAAGAACTTATACGCGCATTTGAAATAAAACTGCGAAAATTAATTTCGGAGTATACTTTTTTAAAAGAGGAAAACTCTTTGATAAAGGCTGAACTGGATCGGAAACAAACCGATTTAATGCACGCTCATCAGGAAATCCTTGAACTTCGAAAAAATTACGACCATTTACAAATTGCAAAAAACCTGGGAGTTTCGGAAGCTGATAAAGCCGAATCCAGGCATCAAATATCTAAAATGGTGCGGGAAATTGACAAATGTTTAGCTCTTTTGGATGAATAGAGCTTATGAAAGACGATAAATTCACAATAAATGTTCAAATTGGTGGCTTTAGAATGCCATTAGGTATTCTTCGAAAAGACGAAGAGTTATACCGGAAGGCTGAAAAAATGGTTGTTAAATATTTGGAATCGTACCAAAAACAGTACAATCATCGACCTACCGAAGAAATACTTATCCTTGTGGCATTTCAACTCGCAGTAATTGTTTCAAAACAGGAATTAAGCGAAGATACAGTTCCATTAGCCGAAAAAATTCAATCCCTGGATGACGAATTAAAATCATTGTTATCTATGGATTAAAATTATTGCATCGTTTTCAAAACATCATTTTTCGCATTTCGTTGTCAGGACAAAACTTTATACACATAAAGTTTTTATACTTACGATGTAATGCGTTTTTTTGCGCCTTAAAATTCCAATTAAAAAATCATTAACTTACATATTATTAATTATTTACTTACTTCAAATTAACCAAATGGAAAACATAATAATCGGACTGATTGCACTTATTGCAGGAGCCGGGGGTACATACTACCTTCTACGCTTCGTCAATAAAAGAGCTGTCCAGGAAGCCGAAGCTGAAGCTGAACTTCTCAAGAAAAACAAACTGATTGAAGTCAAAGAGAAATTTATTGCTTTAAAGGCAGAACACGAACAACAGGTACAGGAACGGAATGCAAAAATTCAATCCGTAGAAGTAAGACTTCAACAAAAAGAATTGCAGCTGAACCAGAAACAAGGCGATGTTCAACGCAAGATAAATGAAGTGGATGGATTAAAAGAGTCTCTGGACTTGCAACACAATGCAATCGAGATTAAGAAAAAAGAACTCGAACAACTGAATCATCAGGCTCACGAACAACTTGAAACAATCTCTGGTTTATCAGCCGATCAGGCAAAAGAACGTTTGATAGAAGCATTAAAAGAAGAGGCCAAAACTGAAGCCATGTCGTATGTAAATGACATCATGGAAGAAGCCAAAATGACTGCGAACAAAGAAGCCAAGAAAATTATAGTTCAAAGCATTCAACGGGTTGCCACTGAAACAGCCATTGAAAACTCAGTGACTGTATTCCACATTGAATCTGACGAAATCAAAGGTCGCATTATTGGTCGTGAAGGACGAAACATAAGGGCTCTTGAAGCTGCCACCGGAGTTGAAATCATCGTTGATGACACCCCTGAGGCAATTGTGCTATCAGCTTTTGACCCTGTACGAAGAGAAATAGCACGCCTATCGCTTCACCAACTGGTGACTGATGGACGTATTCACCCGGCCCGTATTGAAGAGGTCGTGAATAAAGTAAAGAAACAAGTAGAAGATGAGATTGTTGAAATCGGAAAACGGACAACGATTGACCTTGGTATACATGGCTTACATCCCGAATTAATCCGGTTGATCGGAAAGATGAAATACCGTTCATCGTACGGACAAAACTTGTTACAACATGCCCGTGAAACAGCCAATCTTTGTGCAACCATGGCTGCTGAATTAGGTTTGAATCCAAAGAAAGCAAAACGTGCCGGTTTATTACATGATATTGGTAAAGTGCCTGATGATGAACCTGAATTGCCACATGCTATCTTAGGAATGCGCCTTGCCGAAAAGTACAAAGAAAAACCTGATATTTGCAATGCTATCGGTGCCCACCACGATGAAGTGGAAATGGAAACACTGATTGCTCCAATCGTTCAGGTGTGTGATGCCATATCAGGAGCCCGTCCGGGTGCCCGTCGTGAAATTGTAGAAGCTTATATTAAAAGATTGAATGATCTGGAAGCATTGGCATTATCATATCCGGGAGTATTGAAAACCTATGCCATTCAGGCAGGTCGTGAACTACGTGTTATTGTAGGTGCCGATAAAATTGATGATAAGGAAACTGAATTACTTTCATTCGATATCGCTAAAAAGATACAGGACGAAATGACTTATCCCGGTCAGGTTAAAATTACGGTTATCAGAGAAACAAGGGCGGTAAGTTACGCTAAGTAGTTTTTGGTCGGAAAGCTGAAGCCAGGACTTAATTTATCACACATTTATCCGGTTCAAGTTACTGAAATATTATAATGGCATTTTAACTAAGTATTTTTAAAGAAAATAAGAGATAATCAAATGCAATTTATTTGCAACTGGTTGTCTCTTTTTTTTATTACGGTATACAGGTATTTTCTTGTATATAGTTATCAGCATTCTATTCTGAAGAAAACAGTTACATTGCAAATTAATTTAGAGATTCAGATACACAGGACTTGTCTCACAATTATAATGAAAAATTACAACAGATCTTTATTCTTTATATCTATATGATTTCCGATTGCAAGCTGAATGATTACCGTTGTGACATTTATAGAAATAACACATGAATGATCAAACAGGAATATTGACAAATTAAAATCACATGTGGTCTATTCTTTATTTCAAATACTTGCGGGCAGGGTTCAAAACTTTTCCTCTTTCATGGGTTACTGCTTTATAACTTGACGGCAATGAGGGATCACCTCCTGTATAGTGAGGAAACTCAGGATAAGGGTAAACCGGACGCATTAACCGAATTCCTTTTTCTCGCTTACCTTCATTGTAACTGGTAACAATCATTCTTTGAGGTGCTTTCCCATTTTCCACCCAATCCATTAAAGCAGTCAAAATATCACGCTCCTCATCCAAAGGAAAGACAGAAGGCAAGCCTTGTCCAAAATCTGTCAACCCTGGTCCTCCTCCACAATGAGCCATTCCAGGAATCAGGAAATATCGAAAAAATGTTTGAGTCTTTTCCAGATTGCCAAGCTTTTCAATTACTCGCTCATAGTAGTTCACTGCATCCTGAAATGGCACAAGCGGATCATATGTTCCGGTATACATAATTAATTTTCCACCTTTCTTCTTAAAAGGTTTTAAATCCGGATTATTAGCATTCAAAATTGGTCCTAGTTCACGATCCATTCTATTCATATCTTTATTAAAATCAAAGCTCAATAGATCATAATTTGCACCCCACAACCAGTTAAACTGATAAAACAAATCCTGTGCTTCATTGCTTTGCTGTAAGTTTAATGCTGTTCGCTCATTTTCACTTGCCAAAGGGAAAGAAGTATAAATTTTTTCTCCACTTACCGGATTGAATGGACCAGAATAAATCTTTTTCATCGCTTCGATTTGTTGCTTGGAAAGAATCGTATCCATGCAGCCACAAGGAATAGCTAAACGTGGATCTGTTAGAAAATTATCTGTCGGAGCACCTCCATCTTTACCTACATTAATTTTCAATACTGCAGCTGTTATTTTATTGAGCTGTTCTGGTTGAAAATGAGTATTAGGTTCTTTATTTGTTGCAATATAATTCCAGAGAAAGCTTGCATGCAAATGAGTCCGGTTATTTGCAGGCGCTCCCGCAATGATTCCATTGTAATCTTCCGGAAAGCGTTGAGCTTCCATTAATGCTTGTTGTCCACCAGTAGAACAACCAATAAAATAGGAATATCGGGGAACACGTTGATAGTATTTTTTTATTATATATTTCGAAATCACAGTCATTTCATGAGTAGCCCGATAACCAAAATCTGCCCATCTTTCATGGTAAGCAATCACGCTGTTCGCATTAGGTGATGTTCCTAAATCCGTATTAGCAACAGCAAAGCCTCTCCTAACTCCTGCGGATAATAATTCCCGACTTATTTTGCCACCGCCCCCACCGTTTCCGGTTCCTAAAAAACGCTCATTCCACTTTTCTTTGGGTAGCCATATTTCGATCCCAATATTAGAAGAAGGTGTCGGTTTTGAAATTATATGCACACAAATATAATCTGTATGATCGTCTATTTTGGTTATTGTTGCTGTTGGAAGTTTCAAAACTTTCAGGTTATTTAAATCCCTGGCATCACTATCGACTACATTCATCAATAGAAGCAAAATAACACAGAATAAAGTTTTCAAGTCCATTAAATTAAAGCATTATATTGTTGACTGTTATTCCAAAAAAAATCACTTGTTGTCTAAATTCACTACGGGTTATTATTATTTCTACTTTACCAAAATAAAAACCGAACCACAATAGTTCACAATAGAAATAATGTTTTTACCAATATTGTCGAATCGTAAATCTTAAAATACAGATACCTATTTAACAATTGTATTCTTTTATAATCTGTTTTTGTGACCTATTGTGTCTATCACAGATTCCGACTTGTAGGAGTTGTGGTTTTATGTTTTTGTATTGTTTTAATTTAGTAAAATAGAATTATTCAAAGGTTATTTTACGCAGAACTTACCTTTTAGTCCCTCCACACTACTTTTTGAAATCCACAGTTCAAAATCACCCGATTCGGTTTTCTTTACCAAATCACGTCCATAAAAGGCTAAATCTGTTGCTTTTAAATCAAATTCAACAATTTTGCTTTCGCCGGCTTTGATAAATATCTTTTGGAAACCTTTCAATTCTTTTACCGGGCGGGCTATAGAACCTACTAAATCGCGAACGTAAAGCTGGACTACTTCGTAACCATCTACATTACTTATATTCTTGATGGTTGCTTTAGCCATAAGTGACCCGGTTGCAGAAATTTCAGTAGCAGAAAGCTGCAGATTTGAGTATTCAAATTTACTATATGAAAGCCCGAAACCAAACGGATAAAGTGGATTTTCCCCTGAATCAAGATAAAAAGACGTATTTCCAAGAGAAGTTTGTGGTGCTTCCTGCGGTATGCCATCCAATGCCGGTATCCGGTCTTGTGCAGGACGCCCCGTGTTGTTGTGATTATAATACATTGGTATCTGACCCACTTCGCGAACAAATGTTACAGGGAGTTTTCCGCTTGGATTCTCTTTACCGAACAATAAATCCATTATTGCTAATCCACCCATCGTTCCCGGATGAAAATTATAAAGTACGGCATCAGCGTAAGGCAAATCGCGCTCAATAGTGAGGGGTCGACCTGCTATGACAACCACAACAACAGGTTTACCGGTACTTTTAATGGCTTTTATCAGTTCTGATTGTTGACCAATCAGGTTTATATTGGAAAGCGAATGTGCTTCACCGGAGAGAATTGCTTCTTCTCCTACAAACACCACAGCTACATCAGCCGATTCAGCAACTTTCATAGCCTGATAGAAGTTGGTATTTTTATCTCGTGAATATGTCAGACCCGGCTCATACACATACTTGATAGTTGAGTATTCGGTTTGAAGAGCCTTTAACGGTGTAACGGTTCTATTTTTATCACCATCAAATGACCAAGTACCCAACTGATCATGTGCTGCGTTAGCCATAGGACCTATAATCGCAATTCTGGCGGTTGGTTTTAATGGGAGAATGTTGTTGTCGTTTTTCAATAAAATAGCCGATTCAACAGCTGCTTGACGAGCTTTTCGTAAATGTTCTGATGAATAAATAGTCGATACCGCATTTTCATCAACATATGGGTTATCAAAAAGTCCAAGGCGGTATTTAATTCTCAGAATATTCAGAACTGCATCATCTACCTCCTTTGTCGAGACTCTACCTTCTTTAAGCAACTCTTTCATGTATTTTACATAAGTTCCGCTTACCATCTCCATGTCTACTCCTGCTTCAAGTGAAATTGCTGCAACGTCTTTTTTGTCTTTTGCAAAACCATGTTTTATCATTTCAGACATAGATTCCCAGTCGGAAACCACAAATCCGTCGAATTTCCATTCTTTACGCAGTACAGTTCGAAGCAGAAATTCATTCCCTGACGAAGGAATTCCATCATTATCGTTGAAGGAAGTCATCACAGTTGCGGCACCGGCTTCAATCGCTGTTTGAAATGGTGGCAAATAGACGTTTCTCATCAAGTGAATGGGGATATTGGTCGAATTGTAATCACGTCCACCTTCGGCCGCACCATACCCTACAAAATGTTTCACACAAGCTGCCAGGGAATTGTTATCTTTTAGATTTTCACCCTGAAATCCATGAACCATTGCTGCTCCCATTACACTGGCTAAATAGGGATCTTCGCCCAGACTTTCGGCTATTCTGCCCCAACGGGCATCGCGTGAAATATCCAACATAGGGGCAAATGTCCATGTAATTCCCTGTTCACGGGATTCAGTGGCAGCCACCCTTGCGCCGTTTTCAGGAACCTGAGGATTAAATGACGCTGCTTGACCAAGTGGAATGGGAAAAATAGTTTTGTAGCCATGAATCACGTCGCGCCCAATAATCAGCGGAATACCCAGACGAGATTCTTTTATAGCTGTCCGTTGAATTTGATTAATGAGCTTTGAATCTATATTCAATAGCGAACCTACTTCCCCATTTTTCACCCTCATACACATGCTGTCGACAGTAGTATTGAAATGCGTTTGATTCATTTGTCCCAGTTTTTCTTCCAGGGTCATTTTTTTGAGAAGAGTTTTAATAAATTCATCTTCTTGTTTATTCGATTTTTGTTGTGCTGAACATACAAAGAAGTTAATAAGAACCAGTGTTAGAATTAATAATTTTTTTTTCATTTTAATTATATAAATGGAATAAACAATACTGCATCGGCAGTAACTAAATTATCGGTATTTTAATTTTAATTTCTGAATGTTTTTTTGAGCTGAACTTGATTAAGGTAAAATAAACCAAATCCATAAATTTCAACTTTTTATAATTTATCTTTTCTGATATACCCTAACATAATCGACCTCATAAACAGCAGGTAAAATACTTTCATCTACACCTTGAGCACCTCCCCAGAAACCACCCCATGCCAGGTTTAGTTTCAGGTAAAAAGGGACATTAAATGGCCAGGAAGATTTATCTCCTTTTTTATCGTTCAGAAATTCGAAGTATTTTTCTCCATCTACAAATATACGGATGTAGTCTTCTGTCCATTCGACGCCATACACATGAAAATCAGATTCAGCTGTCTTAACAAACAATTCTTTTGTTTTTTGTGTTCCTGCTACATGATTGTATGATTTGCAATGAATGGATGCCGACACATAATTTGGACGATATCCAACCTCTTCCATTATGTCAATTTCACCATCGTCGGGCCATTTCTTCTGGTCTTGAGCCAACATCCAAAATGCAGGCCAGGTGCCTTTTCCTCTGGGAAGTTTTAGACGTGCTTCAAAATAACCATATTTCCAGCTTTCTTTCGTGTTCATTCGGGCTGATATTACCTGATCAGCCTTTTTTCTGGCGATGATTTTCAATGTTCCGTCCGAAACCAGGGCACAAGTATCCGAGTCAATTACACTTGGAATGTAATTCTGTAATTCCCCATTTCCCCAACCGCGTTTTCCTGTGTTGTAATACCAGTAAGTTGCATTGGGTATTCCTGATTTAGCTGCATTATCGAACTCATCGTGCCATTTTAATACATAGTTTTCAGGGACAAATCCAGAATTTGCATTTTCGATTCTAGTTTGTTCGTGATTACAATTTGTTATCAATAACAGTGAAAGAATTAAGAGTATATTGCTCATTATTTATACAATTTTTCGGTTGTTTGAACAGTGCTGACATTATAAATAAATGGAACAATATAATGTCTTGTTTTATTTCGTCAACTAATATGACCTCTCCCCCTGCCCTCTCCCAAGGAGAAGGTGATAGAGCCGAAGGTTAATGAAGTTTTATTTAATTGAATAGGACATTATATATTTCCTACTACTTACGTTACAAAAAAAAATCCTTTTAAACGAAAATCAGCGGTTAACATGTATTTTTACACAGGAACGGATATTACGAGACGATGATGCTAAACTCAGTTCATACTCATCAGCGTCGGTAATCCACTTCCTTAACTGATCGTCATAATAAGCCAAATCAGTTATTTTCACTGTTAATTCTACATCTTTTATCTCTCCGGCTTTTAAGAATACTTTGGTAAAGCCTTTGAGTTCTTTTGCCGGGCGAAGAAGTTTAGGGTTTTTCTGAGAAATGTACAATTGTACAATTTCCGAACCGTCAATTTTTCCTTTGTTTGTCAAACGGAATGTAATTTTAGCAGTTTCATCCTGTTCGTAAACATACTTGTCACTTTTGGCTTTCCCGTACTCAAATGTGGTGTATGACAGCCCGTATCCGAATGGAAACAATGGTTCAATCTTTTTAGTATCAAACCAACGATAACCAACAAGAATATCTTCTTTGTATATCACGTTGGTTCCATCACCCGGATATGCTACTGCTCCAAATGAATTTGCTCCGTTATCTTCCAGCTTTTTAGGGATAGTAAATGGTAGTTTTCCGGAAGGGACAGCATCCCCACTGATAATATTTGCTGTAGCTGTCCCACCTTGAGAACCAAGATACCACGATTGAATTAATCCGTTTATTTTATTTATCCAGGGCATACTCACTGCGTTACCACTGACAATAACAACCCCAAGGTTTTTGTTAACCTGCAATAATTTAGCTATCAGTTCATTCTGTCCAAATGGCAAATCCATATTTTTGCGATCATCACATTCACAATCCTGCTGGAAATTTTTATTCAATCCGCCGAAGAAAATAACCACATCTGCCTTTTTAGCAGTTTCAACAGCAGCAGCAACCAGCGAGTCGGCATTGTAAGGTGAAGGTAGCTCATTACTATAATTGGGTTCACCGGATGCATAACCCAAGCTAAAGGTAACATGATCTTTGCCATATTTTTCAATCATTCCCTGCAACGAAAGAATTTCTTCCTGTGGTTTTAACTCCGAGGAACCACCACCCTGAGTAAGCCTTTTTATTGCATTTTCCCCTATAATAGCAATTTTTGTATAGCGCCCTTTTTCAATAGGGAAAAAATTCTTTTCATTTTTGAGTAATACAATTCCTTCTTCTGCCACTTTTAAAGCAAGTGCTTTCTGTTCGCAAGTCAGTTTTTTACCATAAGGACGGTTTCGGTTCATATTTGTGCGGAAATTCAGAAGAAGAATCCTGCGCACCTTTTCATCGAGTAATGTTTCAGGCAATTCACCATTTTTAATTTTCTTGAGGAAAGGTTGAGCTAAATAATAATTGTTGTAAGCTGAACTTAAACCCCATGTCATTCCATTGGTCCATGAGCCCATTTCAATGTCGAGCCCATTCCGGGCAGCTTCGTCTGTATTATGAGCCGAACCCCAGTCGGTAATGAAAACACCATCGAAATTCCAGTCTCCTTTCAGTATTTTATTTACTAATAAATTGTTATGAGAACAAAATTGTCCTCGGAATTTATTGTACGAACCCATTACTGCCCAGACTTTCCCCTCTACTACACCCGCTTCGAAGGCCGGTAAATAGATTTCATGTAATGCTCTGTCACTGGCCTCGACATTAATAGCCTCTCTCAATTTTTCTTGATTGTTGAGCGCAAAGTGTTTTATACATGCGGCTACACCATTCTTCTGAACCCCCTGAATATATGGAACCACCATTTTGGACGTAAGGAAAGGATCTTCGCCAAAGTATTCTGAATTCCGCCCATTTAGTGGACTCCGGTAGATATTTACTCCCGGACCGAGAATAATATCTTTTTTGCGGTAACGTGCTTCTTCGCCAATAGCATTGCCATATTGGAGTGAAAGTGCAGGATTGAATGTAGCGGCCAGACAACTTAATGCCGGATACACCGTGCAGGAATCGTTTGTCCAATCGGCATGTAACCAACTGTCCCACTGAAACTCATACCGGATACCATGTGGTCCATCGCTCATCCATATTTCAGGAATCCCGAGCCGGGGGCACCCGGGTGTACTAAATTTGGATTGTGCATGGCAGATGGCAATTTTCTCATTTAATGTCATTCTTTTGAGAGCATCTTCAATTCGTTCGTTTATTGGATTTGCTTCATCAAGATATACAGGGGTTTGCCCATGGATATACATTGGAAGAAGAAAAAACGCAATACTGATTATAGAAATAGATCTTAAACTTTTCAATACTTTATTCATGTATATTTTTGATTCAGAAATGAGTTTGTTTACTCATTTAAAATTGATTAAATGTAAATTGGGTCGTTTAAATGAAACTTACAAACTGATTTTTTTGTAGGTAAGAATGTGTGTGTTTTTTGAGAAGTTCTTGAAATCTTCACTTGCAGGATGTCCTTGGATAGGAATGAAATAATGTTTTTCATCGTTCCATGTATTTTTACCGAACATGATGTATGACAGTTTATATTGGGAAATAATTGGATAAAGATAGTTTGAAAAATAATCAGGCAATTTAACACCTTCCATACCAGTGTTTGAAAGGGCTGCTATTTTATGGTTCTTTTCGGCAAACTGTGAAATGACAGCCAGATTCTGATTCAATGTTTGCATATACACTTTCCCGGTAGGGTCTTCATCCTGATTTAAATTCAGGCTCACACCAACTAAATCTACATACTTATTTCCAGGATAATATTCTGTAAAGACATTTACATTTGTGTCTGCTTGAATGGAATACAAATACAACACATGATGGATATTTTTTTTGTCACGCAGGTAGTTAACTGTGAATGCATATATTTTTTTATATTCAGTACTAGTGCATTTATCGGCACTCCACCAATACTTTCCGGGAATATTACATTCATTAAACGGTTGAAAAACAATTGGGATATAATTTCCATCTTTGTCTTTAAGGCTGTTGAAAAAATTGGCTATTTTATCGAGATAAATAATATATTCTTTTTGTACTGATTTGTTATAAAGAATAGATCTGACAAAATTAGTCTCTGCTTGATTTTGAATGATGCCAATTGTCGGATTATGTGCTCTCCAATTCAATATAGATATGCATTTTATTTTATTTATGAGTTTTATATAAGCTCTTAATCTTGAAAATGATATTGAATCTGAATTATTTACACTATCAACTTCAATATTTCCAATATTCCACCCAAAAACAGCCGGATAATCCCCACATGCAGCTTTCACATCCGACCTACCCGGTTCTCCAAACCAGTCATTGCCATAAGCCAAATCATCTTGATGACCTAACATAATACCGCTTTCCATACGTTTCTTCAACGTCGAAAATAATTCGGCTGTCGCTTTTGTCACTTTCTTGTCTGATGGTAAAAATGCAGTATCGTTATCTTTTTTCGAAGAGTTGCATGCCATAAAACCATACAAACAAAGAAAAAAGAACACATGCATAGTTGTTAGCTTCATACGGATATTTTTTTTATGGTAATTGAAGGACAAATGATAACCATTTGTGTTATCTGTCGAATAAAACAAATGGTTATCTGGTTGTCAGTTATTTTAAGTTGTTGTCAGAGCCGACCCAACCTGGATTTTGAGTCAATACACCGTTTGACAAATTAATCTCAGTTTGTGGAATAGACAAAAAGCCACCGGTTTCCGGACGAAAAGATACAGTTTTTGTCGCAGCCACTTTATTATTGTATATTGGAATGTTGGTCTGATTGGTAGTTATCAGACTTGCATCTCCCCAACGTAATAAATCATAATATCTGACTCCTTCAAATGCTAACTCAAAACGACGTTCTTTCTTTATGTTATCCAACGTCACCGGCACTGTAGCAAGTCCAACCCTGGCTCTTACCTTGTCTAAATAATTCTGAGCGTTAGGGGCTCCTAACTCAGCTGCCATTAATAATACATCCGAAAAGCGAATAATAATAAGATCCTCAATATTATCCCTCTGATAGTCCGTCCCGGTCATGCTATAAAGTTTGTAACTGAAATTTTCTACTGTAGTTTTAGTACTGTCTTTCCATACATTTATAGGAATGTATTTTTTATTCCAGTACATGGTTTCATCCAGTAAATTGTCTCCTCCCTTTACGTAGGTTTTTAATTCTGTTTTATCCAACGCATTCAAAATGGAACCTTTTTTCCGAATATCTGTATCATCCCAGTCTTGCCATAATTTAGGATTCACAGTTCCAAACCCCCAGCCGATACCAAATGGGAAGGTATTTTTGAAACCTAGTGGCTGACCTCTTAGTCCAAAATACAGACAATATTGATTGCTCTTTTGTTGTGTTGAGTTCCAGTCGTTAGCTGTAGCCGAATATTTAATTGCAAATACAGTTTCTTTGCTCCCATCACCAACCCAACTCAGACCGTTAGCAGCAGTATAGTTATAATCCTGAACATAGGAGTATGCCCAGATATTTCTAAAATCATCTACCAATCCATGCCCACTGTTTTCAATACAATCACTGATCCAATCAACGACTTGTTGTTTAGTAATGGTTCCCCCATCGGTTAGAGGCAATGTCTCGGTTTTATAATATCCGGTATAAAATAAGAATACACGAGCCATCATAGCTTCGGCAGCCCACTTTGTTACACGACCTAAATCCGTTTTCAAATTCATGTCCTGATATTTCACTGAAGGCAACAGCTCAATTGAAGCTTTTAAATCGGAAGCAATCAGTGCATAGGTTTTTGAAGCAGGGCTTTTCGGTAGATTCTGTGCATCAGTACTGGTTACCAACGGAATCTCACCATACATCCGCGAAAGGTCAAAATAAAAATAAGCTCTCATAAAACGAACTTGCCCTTCAACTTTATTCCTACTTGCAATAGTATCCCATTTAATTTTATCTAAATTCGAGATAAGAAAATTACTTCTGAAAATACCAAAATAATAGGCTTTCCATGAATTATCAAACATATCGTCGCTCGATTTTTTAAACTGGTCTATTGCTCTTGTTGTAAGGTCATTAGGACCGCCACCTCCAAAACGGTCGTCAGACATCAATTCGGAAGTCATAAAACTACTTCCCAACGGTTCAGGACGTCCCAATATGGAGTACACCCCTGTTAATAGAGAAGAGGCATTATCCATTGTCCTCGGGTAATTGCTGGTATCCGCTTTTGTTTTATTTGTTGTATTTAAAAAGTCTTCACAACTCATTAAACTACATGCGATTATTAATAAATAGAGTATCTTTTTCATCTTCCTAGATTTTTTTAGTATCAAAATTTAATATTACAACCAACAAGAAATGTTCTTGCACTCTGATAGTATCCCAAATCAATGCCCGAGGCCCATGATTGATCTGCATTATAACCGACTTCAGGATCAAGTCCCGAATACTTAGTAAATGTAAATGGGTTTTGAACTGTTCCATATATTCTGAATTCAGAAATCGGTAGTGATTTTATCGCTTTCTTCAGATCATAACCCAACGTGATGTTGGTTATTCTGAAATAATCACCGTTTTCGATATATAAATCCGATATATAACTATAATTTATACTACTACCGTTAACCGCAGGTATCCTGTTTGAGGTGCCCTCTCCATTCCACGCTCCGAGAATATCTGTAGTATAATTGTCGAATGTTTTGTTTGTCCAGTTCCGGTACGATTTGGCGATCTGATTTCCTGCAACACCATATCCGGTAACTGACAAGTCAAAAGCTTTATAGCCAAAATTCAGAGTAATACCATAAGACACATCCGGATGTGGATCACCAATCATCGTTTTATCTGTTTCGCTAATTGAACCGTCTTTATTTAAATCCAGGAACTTCACATCACCAGGTTTTGCATTCGGCATGATTTTATTTCCATTGGCATCCACATAATTGTCAATTTGCGCCTGGTTTTGGAAAATACCATCGGTTTTATATCCTCTGAAATATCCGATTGGATAACCCACCTGGGCACGATATAAATAAGATGTATTCGTCGACAGAATATTCGAAGCCCCATTGATAAATCCATCTTTATTGTTGATGCTTAGAACTTTATTTTTATTGTAAGAAGCATTTCCATGAATGCCATAAGTAACTTTTCCAATTTTATCATCCCAGCTAAGTGAGCACTCCAGCCCCCTGTTTAATATATCACCGCCGTTCACATAGGGAGCAGCGGTTCCCCAAATAGCTAATCCGGTAGTCTGTACCAGCCAGTCCATAGTTTTCTTTTCGTAAATGTCAAATGTGAATCCAAGCCGGTTATGTAAGAAACGTGAGTCCAGCCCTAAGTCCGTCTGGATCGAAGTTTCCCACTTTAGGTCTTTGTTTGCAATAATATCGGGATACGAGCCGTATGTTGTAGTTGACTTATCGGTACCAAAATAATATCCGGCGGAATTGGTAGCATTCCCATATGCTACAGTACTTAGATAGCGAAAGGTCGGGATGTTACAGTTCCCATTTTCGCCCCAGCTAGCTCTTACTTTCAACTGATCGATGAAACTTTTAAAGTTTTCGAAGAAAGGCTCTTCTGTAATATTCCATCCTGCTGAAACTGATGGGAAATAACCCCAACGATGTCCACTTGCAAAATTCGAAGAGCCATCGGCCCGCATTACCACACTGGCCATGTATTTACCCAGGTAATCATAATTCAGTCTTCCGAAAAACGATGCAATCCCGCCTTCCGACCAGGGAGAACCACTAAGAGTTACGTTACTTATGCTACTTACATTTGATAAATAAGCGTTGTCAAAAGTGGTGAAATTAGAACCTTTATTCGTACCGCTCACATCTACTCCCAGTCCCCACTTTTCTACTGAATTACCTATCAGTGCCGTAAACTTATGATTATTGAAAAGTTTGAATTCATAATTCAACGTATTATCCAAGCTCCATTGCAGTCCGTTACCAGATCCTTGAGACACTTGGTCCAACTTGGAAAAGCTCACTGTATTTAACGTATAAACCGGTACGTACTGTCTACTTGACCAGCCATTATAGGCGTAACCGAAATTGGTTTTAAATTTTAAATCTTTTATTGGTTGTAGTGTCAGATAGAAACTCCCCCGGGCAGAATAGCTTTTGCTGTTTACGCGCGAACGAAGATAATCCATTTCGGCAAGTGGATTATCTGACGAATAGTCCAATCCGGTAAGTGCTGCGTGGTAACTTCCTTTCGAATCATAAACCGGTAATAGTGGATTCCCTGTTAAAGCATTACGTACATCATTCCAGTAAATACTGCCTGTCCCCATTCCAAGACCGCTACTGTTTACTAATCCCATTGTAAATGTTTCCCCAAACTGCAATAAGTTAAGTCCGTTGTGCTTTATCAGGTCATGATCAGAATTCATACGGGCTGTATATCTCTCGTATAAAGACTTAACTTCACTGTTTTTTAACCCAATAATCGGACTTTGTGACGTGTATGAAAAACCGAATGAATACCTGGACATATCATTCCCTGATACGATATTCACAGCCTGACTTTGTATGGGGGCGTTTTTTAAAGTCATTTCATCCTGCCAATCTGTACCGGTGAATGTTCCGTTATCGACTTTAGTAAGAATATCGCCCGGCACATTACTATCAAAATATGCAAGGTTATATCCTGCCTTATCCAATACACTGAGGTATTGCTTAGCATTCAGTGTCGCAACTTTTTTAGCAACGTTTTGCCATCCCCAGTAACCATCGTACTGAATAGAAGCTTTTCCTTTTTTCCCCTGTTTCGTGGTAATCAGTATTACTCCATTTGAAGCACGGGCACCATAAATAGCCGCCGATGCAGCGTCTTTCAATACGTCGATAGTCTCAATGTCGCTGGGATTTAATAGATTTATATCCCCATTTGGAACACCATCAACAATATAAAGCGGATTGGAATTTCCCATAGTACCCAGCCCCCTTATAGTAACCTTAAATCCATCACCTGGTTTCCCATCCAGTTTGGTGATACTTACACCCGGTGTTTGGCTTTGAAGGGCTCCTAACACATTTACGGTACTCAGTTTTGTGATATCTTCCCCTTTGACCTGTACAGTTGCTCCGGTATTCAGTTTCTTCTTTTGAACACCATAGCCAATCGCTACAACTTCATTAAGAAGATTAGCGCTCTCTTTCATCTCTATAGTCAGATGTGTCCGATTTCCAACAGTAACAATTGTTGGCTCATACCCCAAATAAGAAACTTCAATTTCGGCATTTTTACCAACAGTCAGCGTAAACTGTCCATTTAAGTTGGTAATTGTACCGGTTTTAGTACCTTTTTCCAATACGTTGGCTCCGATTAAACTCTCTGTTCCTGAACGAACAGTTCCGGTAATTGTGACTTTGTTCTGAGAAAATGCAAAACTGCACGTAAGAAGTAACAAAAGCAGAATAAATACTTTGCTTCGCGTTCTTACTTTTAGCATTAGATTGTGTTTCATGATTAAATTTGATTAATGACAATTAGTGAAAAATCAGGTGAAATTTTAATATCCAAAAGTACCTAAATGGAATATTGGAAACTTGTAAATAAAACCATGGTATTTTCATATAAGCGTTTTGTGTTGCAAAAATGTCGCAAAGACTTATAAGATTGTAGTAAATTTTATAAAAGGATAATTCTGACTGAAAAATGACTCTTGTGAGGCTTTACGGAGTCAGTTGTAAAAATTATAAAAAATCGGATATTCCATACTATGTTGATCCAAAACAAAAGAAGGAATTCCTTTTGGAATTTGTATCTTGTGATAATAGTATTATATTTCTTTCTTGATTCTGCAGTATCTATTATGGAAACATATCTATGTATCCGGGAAAGAATGGAGGTGTCAGTGTATTCGTTTTCCCTCTTTTTTTAATCCCAATCCAGCGATGATTACTATATTTCCATTGTTAGCATTAGAAAAATGGAGAGACCATAGAATAGGTTTAGTAAATAAATCAAACTCTATCCGTATCGAAAACAGCCAGAATTTATAGACACTATCTGCCTGTATATACCGGTAGCCTTTGAATACCTTTAGCACGAGATAATATACAGGTAAATATATAAAAGATAATTAATTAGTTTTCCTCCCAGTTTCGAGGGCTAATGTTTCCTGCAATAAGAGAATCTTTCCATCATCTTTCTAACACCTATTTTACAGTATTCCCTATATATTCCCTTTGTATTTCCTATATATTCCGTATTTATAAATACAGATACACTAAAAAAACAATTTCGTGGATTTCTAAAAGCAATTTTATATTTCTTCCACACTCTTTTCAGGAGAACTTAATTGGTATTATTGGGTATCGGTTTGTAAACATGCAAAATGGGTTTTTCAGGAATAACCACATGGATGCAAAGAACCTGATTCTGGAAGATATTTAACATGAAGCAAGAGAAAAAAAATTGAGGATTTAAAGATGAAAAATGAAAGACAAAAGATAAAATAATGCAAACGACTGTTTATGAATGTATTGTCTTAATATCACTGTTAACAACAAATAATTAGAATAAAAAGGTATATATTTGCAACCGAAAAAGTGGACCAAAAATATGATGTCAAGACACATTAAACAATTGTTTTTTCTTATTAGCTTGTTTGAGGCATTTTGCTGCACAAACATTTACCCGAATACAGACAAGTTTTATGGGTTGAAAGATAAACTATCGAATAGTTATGTCAACAATATTTATCAGGATAAACACGGGTATATCTGGATTTGTACAGATAATGGGCTTAACGTATTCGACGGTTCCGACTTTAAAACATATTATCATCGACAGAACGATAGTACCTCTCTTATTGGCAACTCTGTATTGACAGTTCATGAAGACCGAAAAGGCAATTTTTGGGTTGGAACGACCGACGGACTTCAACTTTTTAACAGGGACACTGAGCGTTTTAACACCATCCATTTTTCTTATTCTCATATAACAGACTTTAGTTATTTTAGTTCCATACTAGAGGATAGCAAAGGCAACATCTGGGTGTCAACCAGTCGTTCGGGAGCTATTTGTCTTCGTCCGGGGAATCATCAACCTATATATTATCTGCAAACAAACAGTAATATTTGCAGTAATAAAATAAACACATTATTCGAAGATCGATTTGGCAATATCTGGATAGGCTCTCAGGATAATGGAATAAGTATTCTGAATGTTCAAAACCACACCTTGGTGAATTATGCATATAATCCGGATAATGTTAACTCGCTGTCAAGCAATAAAGTCTTTTCAATCCTTGAGAATGCCGATGGCAATATTCTTGTTGGAACAATTGATGGTGGAATAAATCTTTTTCGTTATTCTGATAAACAGTTTGTCCGCAATTATATTCCTTCGGCCAATTTAGTTTTTACTATGAAACGAGGGAATAAAAATAACCTGTGGATTGGTACAGACGGCCTCGGATTAAAAAACTATGATTACAACACAAAAAAAATTACTACTTACGAAACAGATATAAATACTGTTGATTTACGAAAAGCAAAAGTTCATTGTGTCTTAAAGGATAATCAAAACAATTTGTGGATTGCGCTGTATCAAACTGGAATACTTATGAT
>Ga0302287_10000273_pt1 | contig 29309 bp, 19 predicted proteins | sample III_Fen_E2_4_FD_200452 | JGI IMG/M metagenome (GOLD analysis project Ga0302287, IMG submission 200452) | Peat permafrost microbial communities from Stordalen Mire near Abisko, Sweden - III_Fen_E2_4 | ecosystem: Environmental > Terrestrial > Soil > Wetlands > Permafrost | place: Sweden: Abisko...
TTCATCGCAGGTGCGAACTCAATCTTTTCGGGCGATAAGTTATTGACCACAGAAAATACAGGGCTTGACCTCGATGCTAGAATATTCAAGCTTTGGGGACTCACGCCCATGCCGTCCAGTCTTTGAAACATTCGTTGTTTAACAAAAAAAGCCCTCGCAAAAGCGGGGGCTTTTTGAATAGAAATTTGGATCAATCATTCAAACGTGAAAGGCCTTGTGCGTACTATTGTTGTTTGATGTACAGTAACTGTCTTGCCGATATACATCCCAATGTAGTACTTGTAGGTTTGACCTATGATCAGGTCTGCATTCGGTGCAAGAACGGTTCCATCAAGTTGCCCATTGATATAGATTGCGTTTGTGCCCAGATAGGCGAGCATCAAGCGCTCAGGAGCACCACCAACAAAAGTTGTGGCACCAGTCCAAAGCATACTGTTAGCTACGTAGATTCTCACAGGCCCCGCGCTTGCATCAATTTGAATTGAGCAGGCATCGCAGCTTAGGTCATGAAAGTAATAATCGCCAGCGGTGAATTTTACAGGGGAACGAGCTTTGATGTTATAGCCCCAATACTTGCCTGGAGTCATGGTGCGTAGAGGTTGGTCGGGCTCAATGCCAACAGTGGTTTGTGATACGCCAGTAAAATCAATGGTTCCCGAGGAAAATCCCATGTATGGAATCGTGAGTTGGGTGAGAGTTCCGCCAATCGTGGCTCCATCTTGCTGAGAATATTGAGCGATGTTGTTCATGTAAACATTCTCCGTCATCGAAGCTCCCGAACGAGCAAAGACAGGGCCGCTAGAAAATAAATTGCCTACTTTCACATTTGCGCCAAGGGTTACGCCGTACGTACCGCTTGTGTTGCTCAGACTTGATGACCAGCTTGACCCAACTTGACCATAGGTGATTTGAGGCGCTGGCGCTGAATAAAAATAGACGCCATCGTTTACCCACACTTTGTCGAAGCCAAAAATGCCCATGGTTCTAGGCACCGTGGATTCGTCAATTGGGCGGGTAGGGCGAGTCCCTGGTAAGGATGTAAGGACAAGGCTTTCTGTCCAAGGATAGCCAGCACCCGTTACAAATGTTGCATAGTCGCGAATGATCGTTCCACCTAGACCAGGCCATGGGCAGAATAAGAGCAATGAGTTTCCAGAAACACCATAGACCAGATACTTGCCAGCAGGTGTTTGTGCAACAATCAAGTGGCCACCGCTGATCAGAGTCGTGATCTCAGCAAGGGTTAATGCGCGAGTATATGTCTGGTAAGCAATTCCGCCAAAATGATTCAATGTTGTAGCAACAGACGTTCTGCCCGTAAGATCGCCAAAAAGCTGAACGCCGGCGTTGGGTTCGCTGGGTGTAGACCAAGCAGCAATAGCGGTCTGGGAAACGTAAACACCGTAATTATCGAGAACGAGTTGAGCTATGGCACTCCAATCCCAGTTCAGTTTCTCTTGGAAACGAGGGGTGATCGCGATGCTTTGTGCAGCAGCAGCTTCGGTAAGTAACGCGAAAGCAAGCATGAGTTTACAGATGAATTTCATGGTTTATCTCCACGCAAATTGAAGGGTGAGCGCGACTTCTGCATCTGGAAGTTCCAGATTCAAATATTTAGGTTGCACGACCCCATTGATTTCAATCGGAGCGTCATCACCAAAACGGAAATGTGTGAGGTTCGGTGTGGTGAGGTTATTTAAATGAAACAGATATTGCTTGGTGACTTCATTTTCAACAAGTATCAAGGTATTGGTAGGAGCAGGCCAAGCCGTGTTTGCTAAGGCGATTTCTTTAAGCAAGCTTACATACCCAATTCCGCCAGATACCCATTTGCTTGTTGTGCTTAAATCCACACGAAGCAATAAAACCGTAGTTCCTTTTGCGGATATGGAATAGAAATAACTCGTTGGACTTTGCAACAAATCAGGCATGAGTTTTGTCACGCCATATTTTTGCGCAGTTGCTTTATTGATGTGCCATACTGGAATCGCAGTACCAAGGGTAAGAGTAGACGTTTTCAAATCCGCAAATGGACCAAAGCCGGTTTTCGCAACCGCTTGGTATTGAGTGAAAAGGCTTTGCGCGGTTGAATCCTGTGGACTCAGCGCGACTGTGGGTATGGCAAAAGCCATGGCGGCGAGGATAAGAATTTTTTTTAACACATGACCTCCATCATTTTGACAGACAAGATAGGAATAGCATATGCTGTTTCCTTGTGTTCTAAATTAAGAAAAAAAATTCCAGTGAACACAAACTATTTCTTGATTTATCCTTGTTTTCTCTTGAATTCGCTATTTTCAATTTTATATTGTGTTCAGCATGACTGAAATATTTAATTACAACGACTATCGGGCATTCATCAGGGAAATCTTGGTGGAGCGGAAATCGTTAGATCCGTCCTTCACCCATCGGCACATTTGTAGCCAGCTTGGGCTTAAGACATCGAACTTCATTATGCTTGTTTCGCAGGGTAAGAGAAACCTTACCTCTGAGCTCGCGCAGCGTTTTGCGACTTTGTTCAATTTCACACCCCTTCAATCCGAATACTTTCTCTGGTTGGTGTTATTCAACCAATCCTCAACGATTCTTGAGAAGGATGAATATTGGCGTCGTCTACTCACATGCAAGTCTCAAAATAAGACTAGCCGACTCAATGAGACTCAGTATGAGTACTACAGTCATTGGTACAATCCAGTGATTCGCGAACTCGTTGCTATTCCTGGCCTGCAATGGGATGCTCGCAGTCTTTCAAAAGCGTTGAAGCCTAAGGTTCCCGCTGTTCAAGTCCGCCATAGCTTGGAGTTACTTGAACGTCTAGGTTTGATTCGCCGAGACGGTGATACTTGGACGAAAGTTGATCTTGTGGTGGCTACGCCTGCTGAAGTTCATTCCGTAGCGGTGTTCAATTATCATCGGGAATTGATTGGACTTGCGAAGGAATCGCTTGAACAAGATTCTGGCTCAGAGCGAAATTTTTCAGCAGTCACTTTGGAGATGAATGCTGAAGAGTATAAAAAGGTTGTAGAAATGCTGACCAAATTTCGTCGCGATGCTTTGGGTGTATGTGGGTCCAAGGGTCCTGCGGATCGCGTGTACCAACTTAACTTACAGATGTTCCCTGTGACTCAATCTCTTGATCAAGTTCGAAGCGAAACGGAATCTGATCTTAGCGAGGGGGCAGAACAATGAGAGCCTTCTTGTTGGGGTGCTTACTCACTACTATTCTTTGTTCTTGCAATAGCGCAGGCCCCAAAACAGCGGGTACTGATACTGGTAATCCTGTTTTGACTGCGACAGTGCGAGATTCTATGGGAGTGGCTCTCAAGTCTGCGAAGGTGATCATTTATTCTGTGGCAGATTCATTGCATAAGGCTCAAATTATCGATAGTGTTTATACGGATTCTCTGGGTCAAGTATCCATGCGTCTTCCGAGCCAAGGCTCTTATTCCGTGGAAGTGTATTGGAAAGATTCTCTGGGTCTTTTTGCTCAAGTGCATGTGCCTTCAGATACAGGTGTGAATGTCACTGCGCAAACGCTCGTCAACTTCCCTGTTGCTAAGACTCTTAAGGGCGATTCTGTTGCCGCCTATTTTTCCCAAACGGGCCGAGTTGTTGCCGCGGGTTCAAACGTCATGCTTCCACAAGGGCTTTGGCGAATCAATTACACGCGATTTGGAACAAATACCATTGATACGACATCATCCCTTTCCGTTCAGATCGGTGATGCTAAAGGGCGTCCTGAATGGCTAGCAACGCTTGGACTTGCTGTTTGGCGCCTAGATAGTATGGGTGTTGTTCCGCTCGGTTATGTAGCCCTTTCACATTTGCCCACGGATCCACTGTTGCGAGCGCGTTTCGATTCTGCTTGTAATCTTGGTGGCTTTTCCGCAATTACTGAGTGTAGCAATAATGATAGTTGTCGTGTTTGGCAATGGGAATCGAGTTGGGTGGATTTGGGGGGAGCCCCTGTGCTTGCCGCTGTTGTAACAGGATTTGGAAATGTTCAATGTGTGCTTTTCCCAGATGGAATCGTATCGGCATGCGGTTACTTCAATTCTTTGGGTGATGTGAGGAAGGGATTATGAATGCTTCTATGAAAATGGCTTTCCAGGATGGTTGTTGGGGTGACTCTTTTGATTCTAATGAATTGAAACGTTTATTGGCTATGGTGGACTCTTTGCCGAGAGAAGAAGCGATTCAAATGAGTCGCCCAAACTTCCTGCGTAAGCTCTTGCAGCTTGGGCCGGCGGGTTCGATTACACGCACCAAGGAACAACACATGAGCAATACTCCTAGCGAATCTGCTGAGCTCACTGGATCGAACAAAATCAAGGCTATTTTGTGGGATAACGATGGTGTTCTCGTTGACTCCGAATCTGCTTTTTTCAAACTGACTCAGCGTGTTTTCCGCGATCACAAACTAGAGCTAGGCTCCGCGTTTTGGGCCACAAATTTTTTGGGCAAAGGCCGGCGCACTTCTGAAATTGCGCAAGGTCTGGGCATGGGTAAAGATGAAGCGATACGGCTCGCAACGCATCGTGATATTTTGTGGCAGCAACGCATTAAGGATTCGATCCCATTGTGTGATGGAGTTGAAGATGCCTTGGCTTCTCTAGGTTCGCGTTATCGTATGGCTGTGGTGACTGGTGCTCCACGTCGGCATTTTGAAGATGTCCATTATTACACTTCGATCATGCGGTATTTCGAGACCACGATTACAGCTGATGATTGCGCAAAAGTTAAGCCAGAACCAGATTCTTACTTGATGGCTGCTGCGCGAATGGGGTTGCACCCATCCGAGTGTGTTGTGATTGAAGATAGTCCGCGAGGGATGTGTGCTGCACTAGCTGCGGGAATGCGTTGTATTTTGCTTAAGACGCCGTTAACGGATATGGCACAATGCCAGCAGGCCACTTGGGTTGTTGAATCGATTGCAGAGATTCAAGATATTCTTGAATCCGTAGAAGTGACAGCTTAACAGGCTACTAAATAACTCGCTTCTAATGAATTTTCGAGCGAGACAAAGCCAAAGCAGGAATGCGAGAGCGGCATAATAATGCAAATTATGCCAATTGGGTATGACGAACTTTGGCAAAGTCGCAGCCGAAAAGCCGTGGAATGGGGTTGTTTAGTAGCCTGTTCATTAAGCCTTCGTCATTACGCCCTTTGTTTTCCAAGCGCCACCGCGCCACCGTCGGTAATTGACAAACGCGCGGGACCACTCATCGGCAGCCATTCCGAGCCAAAGTCCTAGCAGTCCCCAGTGTAAGCCGATTCCTAGTGCAAATACGCAGCCAAGGCCAATAATCCACATCATTCCAGTACCAACAATAGCAGTGAATTTTGAATCACCTGTAGCACGTAGGGCACCTGTTAGCATTACGTTTGCAGCCTTTGCTGGTTGTAAGAGTGCGTCGGCCCATAGGCAAGAACTCGCAAGAGCAATCACTTCGACGTTTTGTGTGTAAAGTCCAACTAAGTGCCGCCCTAAAGCTGCTACAGTGATTGCGACGCTTAGTGCGAGTAAGCAACCAGAGACCAGGCTTTGATGCATGCGTCGATTGGCTTTGATAAATTCTCCCGCTCCGACTAAGTGCGCAACCAAAATTTGATTGCCCACTCCAATGCCTACGCTGAAGATTACCGCGAGCATTGCAAAGTTTCCCCCATATACGCGTGACGTTAGTGAAAGGTCGCCAAGGCTTACAACTAGGGCTGTCACAGCCACTTGGTATACAGAAAATGAAACTGGTTCAACTGCGGCAGGAAGTCCAATGCGCATCCAATCGGGTAGGACTAAATACATGCCTCGTTTGAGTGCTGTCATGCTATTGCGCTTACCGAGTTCCACTTTGAGAATGATCCACAACAGGATATCGGTTGCGATCCAGGAGATTACTGTGGCTACGCCAACTCCTGCCACGCCCATGTGGGGCAAGCCCCAGAGTCCTCCAAGGAAGGCGTAGTTTAAAATCGCATTGATCACTAACGAGAGGCCATTGGCGCTCAAGTTCCATACGGTGCGGCCCTTAGCTGCGATGAGTGAAGTCAGTGAAAGCTGTAACGCCTTGAATACCAATCCGAGAGAGAGCACACCTAAAAAGACAGAGGCGTGTTTGGCTGTTTCACCTTGAAGTCCAAGTACATGTGAAACCAAAATATTGCGCACAGGCCATAGCGCAAATCCCATCAAGAGCCCCATAAGCAAAGACCCCACAATTACAAGCGATTGCGTTGCGCGGGCATGACTCTTGCGACCTCCGCCAATAAATTGCGAAGAGATGCTTGAACCTGCTTGGGCCATAGCCTGCAACGCCATGAAGATGGTCATGAGTAAGGGGCCAAGAGAGCCAACACCTGCTGCAGCTTTGTCTGATACGCGTCCAAGAAACCAACTGTCGAGCATGGGCTGAAAGACACCCAAAGCGACAGTTACAATCAAGGGCCAAGAAAGGGAAAATAAACTGCGATCTTTTACACTCATGTTGCGCGGAAGATAGCAATCAGCATTCCAGAATCATTGCCGATTGATCGCCTGCTGTACACTGATGTGTCCGAGTTGCTTAGCCTTTGAAATCCTGGAACGAACGACTTGCCTGCGGCTTGCGCTGGCGGTTGTATTTGCCGTTATACCATTCAATCTCACCCTTAGGTTCCGTAAAAAAGACTTGCCCAATGCGCACGTTGGGGTAAACACGAACCGGGTGAACGACTGTGATTTCAAGAGTCCATGTTGGGTTGTGACAAATGATATCGCCGCTCGGTAATTTTTCAAAGCCCCAACCGATATCGCCAAAGCCTGCGGTGATATGCGTATTGATGCCAAGTCGTCCCATAGAGCTGCGCCCTTCAAACATGGGGATGTAGCTCTTCGATGTTGCTGTTTCATTGGTCATGCCAATATAGAGCATGCCGGGTTGCAGCACAGCCCCTTCCTCGGGAATCGAAAATTCAAGCGTGGGATTATCGCGCTTCATATCCAAAATTCCCGACTCTGTCAGATCGTATATTAGCAACTGCGAATTCAGGGTGACGTCGTAGGAATTGGGCGAAAGATTAGCAGGGTTGAATGGCGAAATAACGATGTCGCCAGTCGATAAAGCTTCACGGATTGCGCTTTTAGTGAGCAACATAATGTAGGGCTTAGGCGCCCCATTCCTTGCGGTAAGCGTGTACACGTTCCAATAACTCTGGGCCTTGACCCAAAGCTACGCGGTTCGCTTCGATCTCTAAATAAGCAATGATGTCGTTAATTGAAATGATGGAAGCTGTCTTGAGTCCATATTCCTGCTCGACTTGCGCTAGGGCAGAAAGGCCGTTGTCTAAGCGTTCGCGGCGATCCACAGAAACAAGAAGGCCTACCACTTGCGCATTTGGAATGTTGCGTAGAATCTCTAGCGTTTCGCGCACTGAGGTGCCCGCAGTAATTACGTCTTCAATGATCACAACTTTGCGAGGTGCTTTATAGGAATCACCGACCAGCATGCCGCCTTCGCCGTGGTCTTTCGCTTCTTTGCGGTTGTAAGTAAAACTCAGGTTCCGGCCAAACTGTTGGTGCAGAGCCATCGCGGTTGTTGCACACAATGGAATGCCTTTGTATGCGGGTCCATAAAGATTGTCACAAGAGTCACCAAAAACATTTTGGAAAGTACGCGCATACCAAGTGGCCAATTGCGCCATGGATTCACCGGTGCGAAACTCACCCGTGTTAATAAAGTAGGGTGTTTTGCGCCCAGACTTTGTGGTGAAATCGCCAAAGCGCAGTGCGCCGGATTGAACAAGGAAGTGTACGAATTCAGTTTGATTTGGCATGGAGGAAAGTTTAGAAAAAAAGGATGTTGGTTTAGACTTCGTGCAATTGCAGCAGAACCTTTTCCATGCGGGTGCCTTCAACCTTCAGAATCTTCACGCGGCAAAGTCCCAAATCGACTTCTGCGCCTTGTGCGGGTAGGGATCCAAGCGTTGCATGGATTAGCCCGCTCAATGTTTCCACATGGGAATCTTCAGGAACATCAAGGTGTACACCGAGTTCAAATTCGAGGTCGCTCAAACTAATAATGGGATCGATCAAGAATTTGCCATCTTTCAGGCGAACCAAGGGTTGTTCTTCATCGTGATCGTCTTCATCCTTAATGTCGCCAACGATCTCTTCTAAAATATCTTCAAGCGTCACTAGACCCGCTGTGCCACCGTACTCATCCACCACAATGGCGAGCTGGTTTCCCGAGCGTCGGAAGTCACGCAATAGGTCATCAATTTTTTTGTGATAGGGCACAAAAATCGCGGGCTTCAAAATCTTTTCGAGATCAAAAACTTCTTTGCTGTGCTCCGTGTACCAATGCAAAAATTCACGATTATGCAGCACACCAACAATCGTGTCCATATTGTCGCGATACACCGGAATGCGGCTATGGCGCTCGTGGTTTAAGTTGAGCACAACCTCTTCCAATGTGGCGTCCGTGCTCAGTGCAAGCATATCTACGCGAGGGGTCATAATCTCGCGCACAGGGGTTTCCACAAAGTCAAAGATGTTCAGAATCATTTGTCGCTCATCATCTTCGAGGCTCGATTCTTCCTCGCCGACGGTGGTATCGCTCTCAAGCATTTCTCGCTGATCTTCCGTCAAGAAACTGAGGCGTGGATCGTAGCCGAGTTTCGCTAAGCTCCAATCGTACAACTTGCGAACAATGTGCGCTGGTGGTTCAATAAAAAACGCCACGAAACGATATAGCAGAACGGTTGGGAACGCCAAGGAATCTGGGCGTAAATTACCCAACAGCGATGGAATAAAGATGACCAGCAAATAGAGCGAAAACCAAATCACCGCAACCCAGAGCAGACTATTGACGATAGGCCAAGATGTCCAGATTGCATGTCGGCTCAACAAGCTGTATGCAATAATCGCGCAGGCAGAGTTTGAGAACAGTCGACCCAGTGAGATACTTTCGTAGAATGGCGGTGTTTCGGTGAAATTCTTGATTGCCTTGAGGTACTTAGGATTGTCGCGCGTTTCTTCGTAGTTTGCTGCGACGATTCCAAAGACGACCTTAGCGAGAGTAAGTGAAGCAGATAAGGTCAATAGAATCAGAATCAAAAAGAATTGCAAAGCCACAGAGCTTGTGACCGCAAACATGATATCATTTGGACTAGGGAGTGGGTTCATTTTCCATTAGTTGAAAGGATTTCGTCTTCGCGTGCCCGCATGCTTTTCCGCTCTGCAGGTTTCATGTGATCGTGTCCGCATAAATGCAAAATGCCATGCACGAGCATACGGCGAAGTTCGGCTTTGAAGCTGTTGTCATAGCGGGGAGCTTGTTTGCGTACCTGAGCTTCTGCAATATAGATCTCTCCCAGAATTCCATCGCATTGCCATTCGAAAGAGAGAACATCGGTGACTTTATCCAAACCACGGTAATCGCGATTTAGTGTGCGAACTTGTTCGTCTGGACAAAGAATAACGTTGACGAGTCCACGGCAATTCTCTTGCTTCAGGATGGATCGACACAAGGCTCCCAACTCTTTTGCCCACGGAAATGGGGATGCAGAAGGGACGCGATGGAACTCTACGCGAGTGCGTATCGTTTTACTGTCACCTAGGATCAATCGGGATACCATTTGTTCAAAATTTCAATCATCTGCTTGGCTTGCGCCTTAGAGCTGATGTTAAACTTGCTGCGTTGCTTGAGTACACCCTTCGACTTTTGATAGCGACGGATGCCAACCTTAAGCTCACTCATTACGCCAGTGCGTTGATCTCGTTCCTTGAACAGGAACATTACAGTCTGCCAAGCGCCTTTCGTAAGGAATTCTTTAGCAAGCTCTTCAATCATCACCTGCCCATTTTCATCGACTGCTGCGATGGTGGGATCGGTGCTTACGGATTTGTCGACGGATTCAATTTCTTCAGATGCCATGTAGGGAAGATAGCAAAAATAGGGCATCACTCTTTTTATTCCAACTCAGAGAAATTTGTGTAGCAAGAAAACCGTGCGTAAGTGTGAAGTCCCAGAACTTGCTGCAGCACTTAAAATTCCAGTGGACGAGTTGCTTTGGGATAGTTACCCTTTACATGTAATGTTCGAAAGAACAAGAAGGAGTTTGCGTATGTGCACACAAATGCTATTCCGCTTTCTATTGCTTGGATGCTGTGTTGCGTTCGCTTTTGAAGATCCCTCTGTTATAATTAAATCGGCGGTGGGGGAAGCGACCGTTCAAAATGGGGGCAAGGGCAATTGGAAACCAGCACATGTTGGAACAAAACTGAAACAGGGAGATCGGATTCGAACCTCCGATGAATCTGAAGTTTTGATTGAATTTACTGATGGTTCAATGGTCACTGTGGGTGAAAATTCTGAGGCTGGGATTAAATTGCTCTTGCAAGCGGATTCAACTCGGAATACGACATTAGAGCTTGCGATTGGTAAGCTTTCTTTTAGCATTCAAAAGCTTGTGGGTGCAAAAAGTTCTTTTGAGTTTGAGATGAAATCTGCAACGGCTGCAATTCGAGGAACAGACGGTGAGGTTGAAACAAACGGGGAAGAATCGGTCGCAAGCCTTGAGACTGGGCGCTTAGAGATGATTGCCAAAACGGGTCATACTGACATCAATGCTGGGCAATTGGTTCTGCATCAAAAGTCGGGTTTCCAAGTGATGACAAGACCCACAGACCCCCAAGAATTTCATGATCTTGTTAAAAAGTTGCTGAAGAGGGAAAAAAATAAAAGAGATGAGCTGCGCGAGCGAAATCGGGAGACTCGCGGGGATAGCTCCATGAGCGTAAGACCTGCGGCACGAGAGAGTGAGCACAAAGCTATTCAGCGACAAATTCAAGAACGGAAAGATCATGAGCAAGATCATAATCCTCGTTGAAATTCTAATGTTTTTGTTGGTATTTTGTGGGTATGTATTTTAGTGGCAAAGAACAAGTAAAAGTCGTCGTTTTTTTGCGGCTGGAGAATGTATGATAAACACTGCTATTCGTTTCGCTTCCACAGCCATGCTATTCGTTGCTGCCTCGTTATGGGCTGCGGCTCCAGATGTGTTGATCAAGGCTCAGAGTGTGGTGGGTGAAGTTTCTCAACAGCATGGTGGAAAGGGAGAGTGGGCTCCGCTGAAAGTGGGGTCCAAGCTCAAGCAAGCAGATCAAGTTCGCACCGCAGTTGAATCTCAAGTCAATCTTGAATTCCCCGATGGATCTCAGGTGACAATTGCTGAAAACTCTGTTGTAAATATCAAAACGCTTGTGGCTGCGGAAGGAAGTTCAAATACGAAGCTCGATCTCAAGACTGGAAAATTGATGTTCAATATCCATAAATTGGCGAGCGCCAAGAGTTCCTTTGAGTTTGAGACACATACGGCAACTGCTGCGATTCGTGGAACAGAGGGCGACGTTCAATTTGTTGGCTTACGCTCAATGGCGAGCTTGCTTTCTGGCCGTTTAGAAATGTCGAATTCCCAAGGCCATGCAACGATTGGACCAGGGCAGATGGTGTTGCAAACTTCCCATGGGTTTGTGGTTCTTCCTAGACCCAAGGATTCGAAGAGTTATCAGCAATTGGTGGATCACTATCTCAAAGATTCAAGTGAGGTTGATTCGCTGGTCAAGCAAATTCAGCACAAGTTGGATTCCTTGGCAAAGGTTGGTGGACTTGTTGATTCTGTGAAGCCAAAACAAGATTCCACGAAGTTCACTTGCCAAGTTGGCACTTATCCATCGGAAACATCTGAAGCGCGTATGCACCTTGTGGGAACAGCTCCCGATAGTGCTCAAGTAACAGTAGGCCCTGTCAAAACCATCGCCAGCAAAGGCCAGTGGGCACTTGACCTCGCTTGGAGCGGGACGCAATTTGGCTCGAAGGTCTTCCCTGTCAGTGCTTTGCTAAATGGTTCAACCTCGGATTGTGGCGTGGTCAAATTCAACTTTGTCGAAACCAAAGTCCCCCTTATATTGAACCTCGCAACGCCTAATCCGCTCAAGGTTTGTAAGGGGTCAGCTCTCTTGCAAGGAACCTATCAAGGAAATGGAGCGCGACTCATTGCCAAGATTGGTGGTGCTTCGGTCGATTTATCCAGTGCTAACGGAAGCTTTAGTAGACCAGTAGAAATTAGTGATGCTGCGCATAACTGGGATCTAGATCAGATTGAATTTGATTTATCGAATGCCGACAATTCCATTTCACAGATTCTTACCTTACAGGTTGATCGCACCTGCAAAGACGTGAATAAAATCCCCCCAGCAGTGCTGGTAAACCTGCAACCAAATTTGTGTCTTGCCATGGTAGATGTTAGTTCTGTGGCTGGTGACGAGGTGCAAGTTTCTGTGCTTGCTGATGGAACAGAAATGGAAAACTTCAGTTCAAACAATGATGTGCGTGGGCATCGCAGCATTTTGCAAGAAGGAATGCATAGCTATATGGTTCGAGCCATTGATCTTGCGGGCAATAAAACCGAGCAGGCTTTTTCTCGCGTGACTTGTTTTCCCGATGTGCGCTTTGACATTGCCATTGATGGCGCAGCAAAAGAAGTTTTAAGAGTTCCTCCACCACCTCCAGGTCAGAGCTCAGAGATTACGCGTACTGTTTCTTTCAGTGTTAAAAACCTGCCGCGCGATGACTATGGATACTTGAAGCGCGTCACTGTGCGAATGAATGGACACGTAGTACAAGATCAAAGAGGCTCGCAAATTCGTGAGGTGAATTTTGCCACAGATGTGACGTTAATTCGCGCACAATCGAATGTGGTAACCATTGAAGTTGAGTTGCAGAGTGGTCGCATTCGTACTGCTCAGAAGGAGTTTGATTACCGATGAGAATTCTTGCCCTGCTTTTGCTTTTTAGTGGACTTGTCTTTGCTAGTTCCGATGGCTCGTTTCGTGTTGCGGTGTTTTATCCTAACGCGCCAGCCCTTGCTGATCCAGAGTTGCAATCGATGACAGCTCGTTATGCGAGTGAGTTGCAGACTGCATCGGCCAAGCTCACGATGGTGCCTGTCGATTCATTGCAGTCTGGGAACATGTATGGAAAAGCTCATGAGTGCCGAGAGTTTGAATGCGCACTGCGAATTGGTCGCTTGAACGATCTCGACTTGGTGGTGATTTCTCGTTTACAAAGTAAGGGCACAGGCCATGTTTTTGAGACCAGTATTCTTTCTGTTGTGCGTGGTGGCACCGTGGCTTCGACCTCGGCAAAATTTGGTGCGACCTTGGGGGAGTTTGAACAAATACGCCCCAAGCTAGCCGAATCTCTTATGAGCACCATGCAAAAATCCTTGGCAGAGCGTGGCATTGAGGATCAGCAAGCAGCAGGAATGATGTCGGGTACGCATCTTGATAAAACAGTTCTTTCGGGAGTGTTGACCGCAGATAAATCGCCGTATTTAGTCTACGGAACAATTCAGGTGCCTGCTGGTGAACAGCTTGTGATTGAGCCCGGTGTGACTCTGCTATTTGTGCCAGGGCAATTCGCTGGACTAATGGTGTTTGGACAATTGATTGCGGAAGGAACTCAAGACAAACCGATTCGCTTTCTTTCCGCATCAAAGTCTCCGAACCCTTGGGATTGGAATCGCATTCTGCTTGCAGGCCCTTCACGTAATTCATTTCGTTACGTAGAAATTGCTAACTCCAATTTTGGTATTCACGTAGAAAATTCGGGACTCACATTATTGAATTCTCACTTGCATCACAATTCCTTGCGCGGTGTTTTTGTGCGTAATTCACAAGTGGAAATTCAGGATTCAAAAATTGATGGAGGGCAAATCATTGGCTTGCAGGTCAGTGCTCTTGCGGATGTTCATTTGAAAAGGACATCGATTGTCGATAATAGAAACGGTGCTGTGGTGATGTCTCAAGGTTTGTTAGAAACATCGTTTAGTGAATTCAGAAAAAATGATCGCGGTTTGGTCGTTCTGGATGGAGCATCGTTGCTTACCGAGATGAATAAAGTCGAACATAACCAAGTCGGCTTAGCATCTTCTGAAAAATTATCATCAAGCTTATTTGAAGGCATTCGTGATAATGTTACCAACGTACAACAAGTCGGCAAAGGTGTGCTTGATGCTTTGGTTGCGGAACCCCAAGCACAAGAAATAGCTCGCGTAGAGGCTACTGGAAAACCCAATGTTCAAATCGGTGAACAACGCGATAAGGAAACCTGGAATGTTTACGGAAATATCCAAGCTGGTGCTGGGTATAGCAAGGTGATTACCAAGACAAATCCAGGCCCACTGAATACGAATTTGGAAACAGATACAATTGCTCCGGGGCAAAAATATCCAAACAACTTTTTGGTTGATGGACCCTCTGGAAAAGGCATGGTTTATGTCACGATGGAAAGCAGCCAAGGGCGAGGCATTGAGCTACAAGCAGAAGGTATTGCCGATCGCTGGATAACCGCGCGCGCTAAGCCTGTGACGCTGCGCTATTGGTCGCCATTACACTCCATCACGGTTGGCAATTTGCAAGAAAGTGGAAGCCCACTTGTGCTTTCCAATCTTCCCGTTCTCGGCGCAAAATATTCCATTAATCTTGGACGAAATTCTACAGATCAAGCGATGTTTGTTGCCGAAGGTTTTTATGGCGAAAGTAAACAGCCCTTTAACGTGGGCGAAAAGAATTTGGATTTGTTTCCGCAATATTACGCGGCGGGTGCCGCAGTCGCTCAACAGCTTACTGGCTACGGCCGCTTGACCTTTAACCCCAATGCGCAACTCCGTTTGCAAGCGGGTGGAATTACTTCTGAAGACAAGACTCAAGGATTACTTCTACGTAAAGACTTGCCTTTAGGAGTAGAAACGCGCGACCCTTTGAGCCAATCGAAAGCGGTCTTTGCCGCAGGTCAATGGAAGAATCGCAGTGGTGCTTTCCAAGTAAATGCAGATGTCGCTGTAGGCCAAGCCGATACTGCAGATGTGTTCTATCAAAAAGCGCTCGACGAGGTCTTTGCTTCAGCTGGTTTACCGAGCGTTTCGATTAGTCAAGTGCGCTCCCTGTTCTTGAGCGATGCATCTGTCCGCGCTGCAGATAGCGCAACGGTTGTCGCTGTGTTCCCTAGTGATTCTCTTACCTTAGCGGAAGCTCGTGATAGTTTGATTGTACTTCGCCACGAGGCTCTTGCTGCGCAGAAAACTATTTCACAGAATAGCCAGAGCAATCGCACTGCAAATTTCAATTGGAACCGAGACAATGTGGCAGGTCGAGTTGAACTTGCATGGAAGCTTGACCAAGGGAATGTGAAAGCGTCATTGCAATCTGTAGGGAAAAATTATTTCTCACCTGGCGCAGCCACTTTGTTGCAGAACTCGCGTGAATACGGAATCGATTGGAGCCAAGCACTAAAACCATTTTGGGACATCGATGCATCCTATCGTTTGAGCATTGAGAATGCAGCCGGTGCAGACGATTCTGCCTCCAATATTTTTGGATTCGGTGAAGGTTCGCGTTGGGGTCTATGGCGAGATGACGCATGGCATCAAAGCCACTTGACCGAATATGGTCGTGAGAAGTTTGTACACACGTTTGGCTTAGATCATCATTTCCAAATTGGCAGTACAGTAGACCTTGCGATTGGGTATCACCTTGAGCATAGTCGTCAGTATTTACCCACAAAGCTGAAAACAAATTTTACGCCCACAGATGCAGTTGTGCTTGATCCATATTTTGCAAAGCGCACTGGGTCAACGACCAACGTTAACTTAGGCTATGGCGATTCTGTCATTGTAGACTCTGCGGCATGGGCTGCATACCAAGCTTTAGCTGGGCAAGACTCCATTGCGTGGGGTTTCGAGGATATTCGTTACAAGCACACTGCAAGCTCTGAAATTCAGTATCGCAAGCAGCTCTTTACATTGAAGGTCGGTGGTATCTGGGCTTGGCAACTCGACGATGGATATTTTACCGAGAACCAGTTGGTTCGGAATTTCAATTTCGCGGATACTACATGGCAAAAGCTTGGACACAGACCCAATGCGCAAACTTGGTTCGAGCAATCTTACCCAATCAGCTTATCTGCTAAGCTGGGTTCTCTTACCAACAAAGCAAGCTTCAAGCCTCGCTGGAAAGACTGGGATAAAGATGATTTGCATGAGTTTGAATATCGCCTCACCGATCGCTTAGAAATCCCATTGCTTAAGCGCAAGTTGTTGCTGACATTCATTGGCGATGCCGATCGCAAAGTGACTTGGCAAAATGGTGCGTATTACACAGCCGTGTCCACCACGGATTCGACTCAAGTCTTCCATTATTTTCACACAGCAACCGATGGTAGCATAACCCCAACAAGCAATCCAATTGCTACTGATAGCCCTGTGCAAGGTGGAGAGGATTTTGGCGATGGATACAAAGTCGTGCGCACTACAGGGAATTACGAAATTCATCAACTCGACATTTCTTTTGAGACCTTGATTCGGATCAATTTCTCCGCGCACTTTTATACAGAACTCGATGGCAAAGTCAGCGATGCACGCAGACCCCAACAGCTCTCAGAACAACATCGCGACTTCATGGGTGGCTTAACCGCGTTCTATTCGTTCTAAAATTGGTGCCACCCCAATATTTCCGACCAATGGCTAAGTTGGTCGGATAAATGCACTGCACGAGTGTGCACTATTTTTCTATATTGGTTTCGTGAGCAACCAAATTATTATCCGCAATGCCCAAGAGCATAACCTCAAGCATGTAGACCTAGATATTCCTCGCGATTCTATGGTCGTCATCACGGGTGTTTCTGGCTCGGGCAAGTCTTCTCTCGCTTTCGATACCATCTTTCAAGAAGGTCAGCGCCGCTATGTCGAATCGCTGTCCTCTTATGCGCGCCAGTTCATTGGCTCTATGAAACGCCCCGAGGTTGAATCGATCCGCGGTATTTCTCCCACCATTTCCATCGATCAAAAAACCATCAATCGTAACCCGCGTTCCACTGTGGGCACTGTGGTCGAGATCATGGATCATTATCGACTTTTATTCTCCAGATTAGGCGAACCGCATTGTCCCAAGTGTGGCAAGCGCATTCAAGCACAAACGGTGGAACAAATTGTTGATGCTATTTATCATGATTATAAAGATCGACAAATCACCGTGCTTGCGCCGATTGTGCAAGAGCGAAAGGGTGAGTACCGCAAAGAGCTGAAAGACCTACAAGAAGCTGGGTTTACGCGTGCTCGCGTCGATGGCTCGCTGTACCGCATTGAAGACGTTCCTGTGCTTGAACGCTACGAAAAGCACACTATCGAAGCTGTGATTGATCGTCTTCGCCTCGAAGATAAGAACGTGTCTCGTGTGCGCGAAGCTGTGGAACAAGCGTTACGTCGCACCGAAAGTTTGGTCGCATTCTTGGTGGAACAAGGAAACGAAGCCGACGAATCGCGATCTACCAATTTTCAATCTGAATATTTCCTGATTGGAACGAAGCTAGGCTGTGCTTCATGTCGTGTATCGTTACCCGAACTTGAGCCTCGCTTATTTTCCTTCAATGACCCGCAAGGTCAATGCCCACAATGCAAAGGGCTCGGTCGGCATTATCAATTTGAAATCCCGCTATTGATTCCAGATCCAACGCTCAGCATCAATAAAGGTGCGATTAAAGCGCAAGTTGCTACAGGCAATATTATGTTCTCCAAGCATGGCTCGGCAGAATTCAAAGCCCTCGCCAAGCATTATGGATTCTCGCTCGACACGCCTTGGCAAGAGTTGCCTAAGAAGGCGCAGCAAGTCGTTCTTTACGGATCCGATGTCCCGCTCAAGTGGCGTGCGCAACGCGAGGGCTGGCATGGTCCACGCATCGTCGATAAGTTCGAGCAAATAGCAGGTGTGATTCCTGTGCTGCAAGCCCTTTGGGATCAATGGCACATTGGCCTTTTGCAAAAATACATGCACGAAGAATTGTGCTCGGTGTGCAAGGGTTCACGCTTGAATCCTGTGGCACTTGCCGTCGATTTTCACGGCAAAAATATTATGGAACTTTCGCACTGGTCTGTGGAAGAGTCCACCAAATTTTTTAACGCACTCAAGCTTAGCGACCGTGAAGAACACGTGGGTCGCGAGATTTTTAAAGAGATCCGTTCACGCCTTGGCTTCCTAGATCATGTGGGGTTGGGCTACCTTACCCTCGACCGTGGTGCTGCAACATTGAGTGGTGGTGAAGCACAGCGCATTCGCCTTGCAGGCCAGGTGGGTGCAGGGTTGCAGGGCGTTTTGTATGTGCTCGATGAACCGAGTATTGGACTTCATCCACGCGATAATGAAAAGCTCTTGGGTATTCTCGATCGCTTGCGCGAGCAAGGCAATTCTCTTGTCGTTGTTGAGCACGATGAGGACACTATGCGCCACGCAGATATGGTGGTGGACATTGGGCCTGGTGCTGGTTCACAAGGTGGCGAAGTTGTAGCGATAGGTCATTACGCAGAGTTGATGAAGCATCCAACCTCTTTGACTGGGCAATATTTAAGCGGTCGCCGACGCATTGAAATCCCTGCTGTGCGTAGGCCTGCGGGGCCGGGTGGGTGGCTTAAGGTTATTGGCGCTTCTGAAAATAATTTGAAAGGGATCGATGTCGAATTCCCTCTCGGAATTTTTACGGTGGTCACAGGAGTTTCTGGTTCGGGCAAGTCCACGTTAGTGAACCAGATTTTGCGCAAAGCTTTGGCTGCGCATTTCCATGGTGCACTTGAAGTTCCGGGCAAGCATAAAGCCATTAAGGGACTTGAAAATCTTGACAAGGTCATAGAAATAGATCAGACTCCTATTGGCCGTACGCCGCGTTCCAATCCAGCCACTTACACTAAAATGTTTGATGATATTCGCGATCTGTTTGCAAGTTTACCCGAATCAAAAATTCGCGGATACAGCAAGAGTCGTTTTTCGTTCAATGTAGCTGGCGGCCGTTGTGAAATCTGCGAAGGCGCGGGAGTGCAATCCATCGAAATGCAGATTCTTCCCAATGTCGAAGTGCCTTGCGAAGCCTGCGCGGGCAAGCGTTTCAACGATGCAACCCTCGAGATTCATTTCAAGGGAAAAACCATCGCAGACATTTTAGCCATGACCATAAGCGAGGCCTCCGCATTTTTTGCCGATCATCCTAAACTGCGCAAGCCACTCGATGTTTTGCTAGAACTTGGTCTCGGCTATTTGCAAATTGGGCAGCCATCTACCACGCTCAGCGGTGGTGAAGCGCAACGCATGAAAATTTCGACTGAGCTTCGTCGCCCAGGTACCGGCCGAACCTTGTATTTACTGGATGAACCGACCACGGGCCTTCATTTTGAAGACATTCGCAAGCTGCTAGAATGCTTGCAGCAGTTGGTACAAAAGGGCAACACGCTTGTTGTGATCGAGCATAATCTCGATGTGGTCAAATGCGCAGACTATGTGATTGATCTTGGTCCTGAAGCTGGCGAAAAAGGCGGGGAGCTACTCACTGTAGGCACTCCCGAACAGATTATTCAATGCGAGCGTTCGCATACCGGTCGCTTCTTAAAACCCGTTCTAGAAACAGCGATTGCAGCACGAGCATCGCTCATTGGGGCTTCACGCGATGCAAAGATGGTTGCTGAATCCGCCTTAGCATATCAGACATATCCAACAAATCATGCCCCTGTGCAAGAGGGCAAGATCGTAGATAAACTCTCCACTCTCCACTCTACTTCTCACTCTCCACTATCGTCTCTTGATATTATCGTTAACGGTGCGCGTAAACACAATCTCAAGAATATTACGGTAAACATTCCGCGCCATAAAATGACTGTGGTTACAGGGCTTTCGGGCTCTGGAAAATCGTCTCTTGCATTCCACACGCTATTTGCAGAAGGTCAGCGTCGCTTCGTAGAATCGCTGTCCACTTATGCTCGTCGTTTCTTAGGTAAAGTCGATCGTGGCATGGTAGATTCAATTCAGGGCTTAGCGCCTTCAATCGCCATTGACCAAGGCAGCTCAAGCCGCAGCCCGCGTTCTACTGTTGCCACCATGACAGAACTGTACGATTATTTCCGCATCTTGTGGGCGCGTATGGGCTCTCCACATTGCATTCATTGCGGAAAGCCAACTTGCAAACATTCGCACGCCGAAGTTGCTGAGGCTGCAAGCAAGTTGAGCTCAGGCAAATTAGGCTCTGGCAAAAAAACATTGGTACAAGTTCTTTTCCCAATTTATCTCAACAACATAGCCCGCAGCTTTATGGCGAAAGAGGGCTCACAAGTCGCAGCCCTTGCTGATCGCTTACAGGAGCTTGGCTTTAGACGACTGCTCATCGATGGCAAATGGATCGATATATCGAGCCAAAAAATTCCTGCGAAAGTGCAAACTGTATGGGCTGTGGTTGATCGCGTTCCACTCGATGCTCCTAACCGTCCGCGCCTTATTGAAGCTATTGAAAAGGCTTATGAAGAAGGGAATGGATTGCTGGGAATTATTGATGGCGATTCCACTAAACCGCAAATATTTTCTGAGGTGCCAGGCTGTAATGAATGTGGCTGGTATTTCGAACATGATCTAGATCCCAAAAACTTTTCATTTAATTCTCATTGGGGCGCTTGCGAGGCGTGTCAGGGCTTAGGGCAGATCAACGGCTCTGTTTGCCATGTTTGTAGTGGCGAAAGACTCAAAGCAGAATTCCGCGGTGTACGTGTAGCAAAACGAAATATTTCCGAGGTCGCATCATTCACAATTTTGCAAGCGAAAGAGTGGTTCACTGCGTTTAAACCCACAGGCAATGCACGCAAAGTTGCGGATCCTTTGCTGCGCGAAATTGGTGGCCGACTCGAATTCCTTCTGGGAGTAGGGCTTGATTACCTTGGTCTCGATCGTTCGGGCGATACTCTTTCGGGTGGTGAAGCTCAACGCATTCGCCTTGCTTCGCAAATAGGCTCAGGTCTTGAAGGCGTTCTCTATGTCCTTGATGAACCCACGGTGGGCTTGCATCAGCGTGACACAAAGCAACTGCTCGATACTCTTGCACGCTTGCGTGACCTAGGCAATACACTGGTTGTAGTCGAGCACGATCTTGAATTCATTCGGCAAGCAGATCATTTGCTTGATTTAGGGCCAGGTGCTGGTGAGCATGGTGGAGAGGTTGTTGCCCAAGGAACTCCCAAGGAATTATCTCGCAAAAAGGCTTTGCAACAATTTCCGCTTTCGCCCACGGTGCCTTATTTAGCAGGCCAAGTCGAGGTGTTCTCAGATAAAAAGCCTCGCGCAGTTGGTGAAAATGACTGCAACTGGATCACTCTTGAAAACGTTTGTATCCATAATCTAAAAGGCGTTGCAGCCAAGTTCCCTGTAGGCCGCGTGTCTGCGGTGAGCGGTGTTTCGGGTTCTGGAAAATCCTCGCTTATCATGGAGGCGTTACTTCCCTTAGTATCGAACGCACTCAAGCCCCGCAGCAAGCGTAATATGGCGCAAGGGCGCATCACCTTGCCCGAGGGTATCGATGAGGTGCAGCTAGTAGATCAAGATCCGCTTGGTGGCACTCCGCGCTCAACGCCAGTATCTTACACGGGTGTGCTCGATGCTTTGCGCAAACTTTATGCGTCGCTCCCTCAATCCAAGCTGAAGGGTTTTGACATTGGTCGCTTCAGTTACAATAAGGCAGAAGGTCGTTGTGAAGCTTGCGAAGGCAGAGGCTTTCTTGAAATTGAAATGCACTTTCTTTCAGATGTGTGGGAGTTGTGCGAGACCTGTAAAGGCAAGCGCTATAATGCAGAAACGCTTACTGTGCAATTCAAGGGCAAGACCATTGCCGATGTTCTCGATATGCGAGTCGATGAGGCTGTTGAATTTTTCCAAGATCATAAATTCATTGTCAAGCCTTTGCGCATGCTCAAACAAGTGGGGCTAGGGTACATTCGTCTTGGACAGTCCGCAACAACATTAAGTGGTGGTGAGGCACAGCGCTTAAAGCTTGCTACGGAACTATGTCGTTCTGCTCGTAAGGGCGTCTTGTATCTTTTAGATGAGCCAACAACAGGCTTGCATCTTCGCGATATTCAATCCTTGTGGGAAGTCATCCAAGGCCTTGCGGATCAAGGTCACACAGTCGTTTTAGTAGAGCATCATCCCGACATGATTCGCTTGGCAGACTGGGTTGTGGACTTAGGTCCCGAGGGTGGCGATAAAGGTGGTCAAGTGTTGTTCCAAGGCCCTGTAGAACAGTTCTTGGCTTTGCCGGGGAAAAATGCGACACGTGATGCGATTCAGCATTCATCGGCAATTACCAAGAGCTAAGTGGTTATCTTCTAAACGGCTCCCGTTTACTGTGTACACATATGTGTGAAAATTCCGATTTTTCGGACCTTCGATGCAAAAGATCGCTCTCTAATTGCGAATCGATTTGCAATGTGTACTCACTCGTGGCAAAACGAATAAGTCATGACTCGTCCTCTATTCATTATCTTGCGAAATCAGGCAAATTCTAGCAAGAGCATATACGCATTCAAGGGGAGCAGTTTAAAAATTGCGTGCATTATCTTGTATAAATAGGCTTGATTTTCTACTATATCTTGTGTTGCTGGTAACTGGTACGCCAGTTTGAAAAGGGAATCCCGGTGCAAATCCGGAACTGTCCCGCAGCGGTATAAGGGAACGAAAGCCTCCCCCCAATTGGGAAAAGGCACTGGGTCGCCAAGCGTCCTGGGAAGCCGAGGCCGGTAGGAAGGCACCAGCAATGGTGCGAAGCCCCCAAGTCCGAAGACCTGCCCGCAATGTCGCCCGCAAAGGGCGTCTCATGTTGCATTCCTTCGTTGGAAGAGGAGCGTCTTAATGGATGTGATTACTGGTGTACGCAAACGCAATGGAACGGTGGTTCCTTTCGATGCCGCAAAGATTTTTGCTGCAATTCGCAAAGCGATTCAAGCGACAGATGGAGACCCAGCGCTCGCAGAACGCTTGGGCCGTCAAGCCATATCCTTGGCGGAATCTAGGGCGCACAAGGGTGGTGTGGATCGCATACCCGAGGTCGAAGAATTTCAAGATGTGATCGAAGAGGTCTTGGTGCGCAACGGCCTCACGCGCACCGCCAAGGCTTTCATTCTCTATCGCGAACGGCGTAAGCAAGCCCGCGAAACCAATGCGCTCGCGGGTGCGACCATTGCGATGTTTACCCGCTACTTGGATGACACGGACTGGGAGACCAAAGAGAATGCGAACCAACAGCGTTCCGTGAATGGGCTCAATAACTATGTGCGCGAAAGCTTCACGCGGCATTACTGGTTGCATGAGGTGTACCCAGAGTCCGTGCGGCGCGCCCATAGCGAAGGCGACGGGCATATTCACGATCTCGGTTTCCTTGGGCCTTACTGCACTGGCTGGGACCTGCGACAATTGCTGATGCGCGGATTCGGGGGCGTGCCCGGCAAGGTGGAGTCTCGACCAGCGAAACATTTGCGCAGCTTCTTAGGGCAGATTGTGAATTCCACTTTTACTACGCAAGGCGAATGTGCCGGGGCTCAAGCTTGGAGTAGCTTCGACACCTACTGCGCTCCCTTTGTGCGGCATGATCAAATGGATTACAAGCAGGTACGCCAGTGCATGCAAGAATTCATTTTCAACCTGAATGTACCTACGCGTGTTGGGTTCTCCTGTCCCTTTTCCAATCTCACCTTTGACCTCAAGGTTCCCAGTACGTTGCGTGACCAAGCGGTGATCGTAGGTGGTGCTATGCAAGAGACTTGCTATGGGGATTATCAAGCCGAAATGGATTTGCTCAACAAGGCTTTCTGCGATGCAATGATGGAAGGCGATGCCAAGGGGCGCGTATTTACGTTCCCCATTCCCACCATCAATATTTCCAAGGACTTTGACTGGAATCGCCCGAGCGCACAATCTTTCTTGGCAACCTCCGCGAAGTATGGCATTCCCTATTTTGCAAACTATGTAAATAGCGATCTTTCTCCCGAAGATGCCGTATCCATGTGCTGCCGCTTGAGGCTTGATACGACTGAGCTGCGCAAGCGTGGGGGTGGTTTGTTTGGAAGCAATCCGCTTACGGGGTCTGTTGGTGTGTACACCATCAATCTTTCGCGCATTGGTTACTTGGCGAAAGACGAAGAGGATTTTCGCTTGCGCCTGTTGGAGCAGATGGAGATTGCGCGGACAGCTCTTGAGATCAAGCGAAAGATCATTGAGAAACATACGCAGAGCGGCTTGTATCCGTATTGCGCCGCATTCTTGCGCGAGGTGTTTCAACGCACGGGCGCCTATTGGCACAATCACTTCAGCACCATAGGCATTTTGGGAATGCATGAAGCCATGCTGAATTTTACTGGCCGAGGCATTGAATGCGAAGAGAACCGTGCGTTTGCGGTGCAGCTCATGCTTTTTATGCGCGATACGCTCAAGACTTTTCAAGAAGAGACGGGGCATGTCTACAATCTAGAGGCAACTCCTGCAGAAGGGGCTTCGCATCGCTTGGCGCGTATGGATCGCTTGCGCTATCCTGACATCAAAGTCTCAGGTCAGGACACTCCGTACTACACCAATTCCACCCAACTTCCCGTGAATCACACGGAAGATATTTTTGCGTTGTTGGATCACCAAGAAGAGCTGCAAAGCCTGTATACAGGTGGAACGGTGCAACATTTGTATCTGGGAGAAGAGGTGGAAGACCCCAAAGCCTTGCAGAGCCTATTGCAAACGTTGTTCGTGACGTACAAGATTCCGTACTTGAGTTTCACACCAACCTTTTCTATTTGCCAGGGACATGGATATTTGAAGGGTGCGCAAAGCATCTGTCCTGAATGTGGCAAGGAGTCCGAGGTCTGGAGCCGCGTCACTGGTTATTTGCGCCCTGTCGCAAACTTCAACGCCGGCAAGCAAGAAGAATTCAAGGAACGCCGCATGTTTACGCTTCCTGCAACGGTATGCTGATCGCAGGCTTTACGCCGCTCAGCTTGGTCGATTTCCCAGGCCAGGCTTGTGCGGTGATTTTTACGCAGGGCTGCAATTTGCAATGCCCTTTTTGCCATAACAGGGATCTCATTCCGTTTGAGAATCAAACCCCATTGCTTTCTTGGGAGTTTGTATGCAATCGGCTTGAAGCTAGGAAACAGCTTGTTTCGGCGGTGGTTGTCAGCGGCGGTGAGCCTACGTTGCAAAAGGATCTGCCCCAAATATTACAGGACTTGCGGCGACGTGAGTTTCGCATCAAACTCGACACCAATGGGACACATCCTGGACGACTGCGGGAGCTTCTGCACGAAGGCTTGGTGGACTATGTGGCTCTTGATGTGAAGGCTCCTTTCGACGCACGTATGCAAGGCGCAATGGGACGCAAGGACTTCGCTTGCTCTGTGCAAGAAAGCCTTGCCATCTTGTCCCGAGCGCGTGTTGCCTACGAAATTCGCACGACCTGCCATAATGAGATTGATGACCAGGCCTTGTACGATATGGCTTGCCAGCTACCAATAAAGGCGAAATGGGTCTTGCAGAAATGCCGATCCCACGAACGCTATGAATCTTTTGCTCGTTCTATCCAATGGTCACAAGACCTAGTTCACGAATTGAAGAAAAAGGTTCCTGATATCCATTTACGAGGTTGGGATTGCTCACAGGTCCCTAGTTAAATTGAGTGAAACCTGGATTCATGAATCCACGTCCATAACTGTTGATGTGTTGCGTGGTCCATGACGAGAGGCTGCAAAAGGATCAAAGCAAAAAGGACTGTGTCTGTAATTTTGCCGACGTTGATTCTCCAAGGTTTTTGGGGCGTCTTTCCATGGGGGAAATGAGTTTGCAAAAGAGGGGGTGAATTGGTATTATTCGGGCATATTGTAGCCACTGCACGCACCGGGATGTAACCATGATGAATGCTCTGAAGTCCATCTTTGTCTTCGCTGTTGTTTTGACAGCGAGCCTTTGGGCTGCCAATCAAGATATCGCGCCAACAGCCTTCATCGCTAAAGAACCTTTGGAAGTCAAACCGACTCAACCTCTCTTGCCCGATTTGGGTGGTAAAATTTTACCCAGCATGCCTTCGCGCATGGAGCCTGGCTTCCTCTACTTGCGTAAAAAACTCGATGCAAAAACATACGCGTGGTACAAAGGAAAGCCAACCCCCGATGCGTTCCATCAGCTGAAGGCTTTTGCTCCTGGCATTTTGAGCACAGATTCACTTGTTCGCGTAAAGTTTTATGCGTCGCGTCTTGAAAAAGCTTTTCAAGATGAACCCGAAATTTATTTCGACCGAAACTTCATTTATTCTACGCGCGTTCCAAAATTATTCTTTGCGGAAAATGATCAATGGGTTGAGCTTAATGCGAAAGAAATCGGGATTGGCTCTGTTGATGTCTCTACAAATGTTCCTGCTAAGGTGTTGCTAGATGGCGATTCTCTTGGTGTTTCTCCGGTTCTGAAGCAAGGTGTCGTTAGTGGTTTGCACACTTTAAAATTGAGCGCACCAGGCTTCTTGCCCATTGTTTCTGGAGTTTTAGTGACTCCGGGGCAAACGAGTCGCAAAAATTTGCTGTTAACCGCGATTGATTCTTCAAGCTTTTCACTTCCGAAGACTGTCGCGATGTCCACCGTACTTGATGCCACAACCCTTCCTCAACTTGAACCGGTATGGGATAAGCTTCAAACAGAAAAGCAAGCCTACGAAGCTTACTTGACCCAGCAGCGCCACAGCTTCGACCAAGCATACCCAAAGCTTATGCCTGCGCCCGTAGGTGTTTCAACTGCTGAGCCTGGCTACCAACGCTATCGCGATGCCTATAACCAAACACACGATGAGGCTTATGGGTTATTTCTTTCTTCGGTGCTTCCTGGCGGAAAAGAACTCGAAGAAATTTTGCGCGTCGCACAGCTGCACAAGGATTCTTTGGAGTTGCTTACTTTGAAAGCGAAGGTCGTGGTCGAAGGCATCAAAGTTATGGGTCAAACGAAAGGGGTTGCGGATTTGCAAATCAAATTCAAAAGTCCCGATGGCCGCATAGATGCTGGTTGGACTGGCGCTTGGAAGGATTCGCTGTTGTCCTTGGATTCTCTTCAACACGTAGGACTTACGATTAGCGACCCTTGGCTTTTCGAGGTTACATTCCAAAATAAGCCTGTGAAAATTCAATCCGATACCGTTCAAATTCGCAGACAATATCGCCTCGTTTCCTTACAGCTGATTGGCCCTACACGTACCGTTACCTTGCAAGGCTCGTTTGTACTTCCCGATTACATCCAACGTCAGATCGAAGTGCAAGCATGGCTGGGTAGCTTTGTTCAAAAACTGGGCGCCGAAAATGCTGCCGTCATTCATGTGGAGGCCCCCAAGGCAATTGATGAGCGCCCAATTTGGTTAAAGGCTTTACGTGGTGATGTTGCGGAGATCGATGGTGGAACCTTCCGCTATAAAGGCAAGTCGGTAGAAATGTCACCCTTTGCAATTGACAAGACCGAGGTGACTCAAGAACATTATAAGCGCATCATGCTTGAGAATCCTGCGGAGCGTCGTCATGGAAAAATCATTGGCGCACATAAGCCAGTGTTCAATATCACTTGGGAAGAAGCTGATAATTTTTGCACAGAAATTGGAGGTAAACTCCCCACCGAAGCTCAATGGGAGTATGCTGCTCGCGCAGGTTCTTCAAATGGTGAACTATGGTTAAACGATCTGTCTACTCCAGCGGACTATGCTGTGTACGCAGCCAATTCCCTTGAGAAGGGCAAAAAAGACCCCGCTTATGGCCCGCACGATGTTGCACAAGGTCGCCCCAACGCATGGGGATTATACGATGTGCATGGCAACGTTGCAGAATGGACTCATGACTATGATTCGTGGTTGCATTTCTTTGTGGATAGTAAAGACCCAGATGGTGCCTTCTGGGGCAGCGATCGCGTGTTTAAAGGTGGAGGCTGGATGAATGATGTTGATGACATTAAGCTTACAGCAAAAGACTATGAAGACCCGCGCTATTGGGGGGCTTCATTGGGGTTCCGTTGTGCATTTCCTAGCCACCAAAGTCGTTCCTTGGATTCAATCAAAGTGTATTTGTTGAAGCACGATTCCATTGCTACTGCGAAGGGTATTGTGTTGCTTGGTGGAACCATGCGCCAGATCATAGCAAACGCCAATGAGAGTGCGCCCAAGACGCTCGTTCTGGTGCCTCCACCAGTCGTGAAAACAATTTTGCCATCGGATCTCAGTTCTTCTGTAAAGACGAGCTCATCTTCGACGGTTGTTGTTCCTGTGACTGCACCTGCGAAGCCATTGAGCTCCTCTAATTCGTCAAGCTCTGCTACTGCACCTTCATCGTCTCTTTCGGCTTCGTCGAGTGCTTTGACCTCATCATCATCTGCTGCTGTATCAGTATCAAACTCCTCTTCCGCAGCTACAGTGCCAACACTTGCGCCACCTGTCGCAGTACCACCTGTCGCACCACCTCCACCTCCACCCGCAACTCCTGCGGTGACAAATCCCGCAAGCAAATGAATTGTACCGTTCTGCTTGTCTAGAACGAATAGGTGCGCGAAGACTTGTTGCCTGCTTCGTCGTGGATATCGATGCGCAAGGGCTTGCCGGCTTTTAGGTAACGCTTGTCGATCACGATTTCTGATGGGTCGGAATCAAATTCTATAGGGATCCACGTGTCGCCGACAAAGGCTTGAATCGCGTTGCCATCAGGGATTCCAGCCCATTGTTCAAGCACGGGAATGCGTAGTGCTGGCATACGCTTGCCAGCCAAGAATGTGGTGGTGTCGCGTGGAGTTCCTAATTGTGGAGCTGTAGTATCAACAAAAATACCAAGATCGCGAATCTCATCTGCTTGCGTACAAAGCGTCGAATCAGCTTCTTTGCTTTGCTTGGAAAAATAGAACCAACGGCGAGTCGTTTCACCTAGGTAATACAGCCGCGCAGCCTTGTCTTGCTTGAGTTGCGGGGTAATGCATGTATGCACGTCTCCCAAAATGTGCAACCCTTTCGGGTGAATTTCAAAGCCTGCATGTTTGCCTGGAATACTGTCTTTAATGCTATCGCGATGTTCCCACGCAAGCACATTGGCAAATGGGGTAGGGAAGGGAACCAAGGTCATTTTAACGCCAGCTGTTGACCACGTGATAGGGTGATTTGCCTTGGGAGGCAAAGGCAAAATATGGATGGTGCGAACGGTCTTATTAGGCAAGTTTAAAACCAGTGTGCGGGCAGCAGGCCACTTGGTTGTAAGCATTGCCAATGGTTGCGCTGTATTGCTGAATTGTTGACAAATAGAATCGTTAATTGTGGCACCAACAGAATCAAGCAGTTGCAGGTGTGCGCCTTGTTTGCATTGGGAAAGATTAATCCAAGGGCGAGCAAGGAATGTAAAGAGAACAGAGTCTTGCAGCTTGGTTAGTTTAGGTA
>Ga0302287_10000276_pt1 | contig 29132 bp, 24 predicted proteins | sample III_Fen_E2_4_FD_200452 | JGI IMG/M metagenome (GOLD analysis project Ga0302287, IMG submission 200452) | Peat permafrost microbial communities from Stordalen Mire near Abisko, Sweden - III_Fen_E2_4 | ecosystem: Environmental > Terrestrial > Soil > Wetlands > Permafrost | place: Sweden: Abisko...
AAGGAGCCTTTGGACAAGTGGGTTTTCCCTGCGCTTGTGCTGGCGAAACTCTAACGTTCCTGTGGCGTCAGAGAACCGGTGTCCACAAGCTTTACAGCCGTAGCGCCTGACTTTATGGGAGTCGCACTTGCGCATGTAGGAGCCTGCGGAGAATGTATCAGTAGAGAGGCAGTCAGGGTTAGGGCATGAGTGTTTCATGCAGTAATAGACGAGCAACCCACAAAACTCGTACCATGAGCGATGAAAATAATTCGTGGAGAGAGATATCCAGCGCCACGAAAGAGGAGCAGTTTAAAAATGTTACTTGCAACGATTAAAGTGCGGTGGAACGGAGGGATTCAAGCGATGGTATCCTTTGAACAAAGCCACCCACAAGGTGGGGGTATCGCGATAATTCCTCCTCCCCTTCTATTACACACAATTTCCACACATAATTTTCTTACACATTTATACACGGGCGACGTTTTAAAAATGCGGTGTAAATTCCTATCAACAGATCATAGGGAGACACCATGCATACAAAGTCAAAACGCATCTTCGTAGCCGCCATCTTAATTGCTGGCGCGCTCACTGGGGCAAGTGCAGCAGCAGGGGACGCTTACACTTGGCCAACCTACTCATCTACATTGAATTACAACTTTAAAGATGCTGGGATTACTTATAGCAAACCCACAAAAGATGTCAGCGGAACTTGCGTGAATGCGGCAAAAAGCGCAAACGGAGTTTACCATGGAAATTATTGGGCGTTTTATCATGGATCCAATAAGAACTCGCTTGTTACCGAGGCATCGATTACACCAATGCTTGCTCGCTTTGACAAGGACTTTTCTTATATAACTGATACTATGGGCTGGCCTCGCGATAGTCGTGTTACGAATGGCTTTTATAGTGCAATTTATTTGTATGGTTCTGATGCTTGTACCGGTTCTAACGATAATACGGAAAAAGGCGGTTGGCAGTCTTCCATTGATGGCTACCCTGCCGTGGCTGCGTCTTACTACCCTGTATACAGCTTTGATCCTGCTAGCACATACAGCGACAAGGTAAGTCAACAAAGTGCAATGATCCACGAAGGCATCCATGCCATTCTGACCAATCTGGGCGCCGCACATATCCATTGGTTCCAAGAGGGAGGCAACACTTGGCTGCAACAAGAAATGGAAGTGCGCCGGAGCAATGCAACTGAATATACCGGCATGGGATTCCTGAATGCGGGCGATATCATGGCTCCCTTTGTGCCAATTGAGAGTTATTCCGGATGGCTATTGGATGGATCCTTTGGCGGCCCTGGCGCACAAGGCGTGGATGCCGGCGCAGGGATTTGCAATTGGCGTAATATGCTTGGTGGTGTGCAATATGGCAACTTGTTCCCAACCTTCCTTGGCCTCTGGGTTGCACAAGGCGCAGTGCCTTGGATTTGGGTGAATATCCCCAACAATAACGGCAAATACATTTTGCAATCTATGGCTGCTGCAGTTGGCGGAGATCAAGTTCGTAGCATCATCATGGAATATCGCGCTAAGCTCGCCATGCTCGATATGAAGAAATGGTCCACGGAAATGAAAAACCTACTCAATCAGAACGTCGGTAGCTCCATTGCTTGCGAATACACTCCTTGCGCAGCCACTCCAGCTGCTTGGACTGTGACGCCTTATGTTGTGACGACGGATAGCAGTGGCATTTTGGTTCCAGAAGCCCGCACCACACCGGGTTGGTCTGGAGGAAACGTCATTCCGCTGACTATTGCTTCAGGCGCAACACAAGTGAAGCTATCTCTTCTGGGTGCAAGCACAAGCATGAGTCTTCAGATTGCTTATCGCGCAACCGATGGAACTCCGGTCTATAGTACGCCGATCTTTGGTAATAATCAGGCTGTCTTGAATTTGAGTAAGGTGCCGCAAAACAGTGTTGTTTTTGCCGTCATTTGCAACACGGATTATGATTACGTAGGTGATGTGACTCGTACGACACACCACAGTTATCGCTTAAAACTTGACGCAGGTATTTCTGCCAAAGCGGATCCTTATACAAAGTGGTATAACAATTTTAAAGTCACTTATGATTGGGACAATGCAAAAGTTGTCACATCGACAAATTCATCGTCTTCAGTAACTTCGAACTCTTCATCTTCCGTTGCAAGTTCATCGTCTTCAGTAACTTTGAGTTCGTCATCTTCTGCTGTAGGTTCTTCGTCGTCTTTGGTCGTCTCAACAAAGACTATTACATACAGTCTTAATTTGCCCATTGCTAATGATTACAGTGGAACTACCATAAACGTGAATTTTGATTCGATCGCATCCGGTCTAGGAATTTCTGCATCTGCAATTGCGGCGTCGATGATCAATGGTGTCAATGCCGATGGATCTTTATATACCGGGAAAACGGCGACTGGCGATGCGGGTCATTGGTTCGCAGCAAATGGCGATGTTGTCACTTGGAATGATTCTACGGCTTACATATTTGCCGAATGGACGATGAGTGCAAAGACTGTAAAAATTGGGAATTATCCAAACAAAGTCTTAGATGGTGAAGTTTATGTGGTTCGCCAAGCATTAATTTCAGGCACAAAGAAAGTGATTGTCGAATTTGACATTACGATCGGTACGCAAGCAACAGCCAAGAGCCTTACTGAATTGAGAAAGGACTTGGGCATTACTTATAGAAATGGAATCATTGTAGCGAACTACCATATGCAGGTGGCAGGCAAGGTAAAGGTTGGTCTCTACACAGCATACGGAGCCTTGATCCAGAACGTGGTGAACGAATATCAGAAGGTTGGTACATACTCCAAAGAGATCGACTTGAAAACGATGCATTTGCCAAAAGGCGTCTATCTCATCAGACTCTCTTATCCTGGACATTCAGAAACGCGGGCGTCTATCACTTCATATTAGCCGCATATTTTTCCTTCTCAATAAAAAGTACGACTCTCGGGTTGTACTTTTTCTGTTGTGCAAAACTAAAACTGCGCTTGCAATTCTCCTCCGATCAACCAATAACGCTCTGCTTGAAGTTTTGATGGACCGCCAAATACTCGAAGCTCTACCTGCTCGTGTGGGGTAACATGTGCCATGAGTAGCGAGCGAAATAATGTTCCTGCTGCATTTGTGTATTGATGAATCTCGCTGCTTACTCCTAAACGAAACCAAGGGTGTAACTGCATCTGAGGCTCAATGTATGTGAACCAATGATCCGGTACAGCAATGGTTGCAGCTCGCTTGGGTAGATGTGCATAAAAGGCCGTGACATCCATAGAGAGCGCTTCTCGTTCTAAGTGTGGTTCGAACAGAAAGGTGAACGTTGGATCACTCCACTTTTCTTGATGATAACTCATGTTGCCGGTGAGTGAATTTTTGTTCCAATGGCCATCGAATGCAAACCCACCCACAAAGTGTAATGTGTCGTACGAATCTGATATTTGAAGGTAGCTATAAGGCTTGATGGCTGCGCTCTTGATGTGAAGCGTGTATGACAGGTAGCTATTGGTGATATGGCTTGAAATGTCGGAAATCCCGGCAGCAACATTCAGTTCGTTCCAGCTCAGTGAAGCTCCGCGCAAATGCGAGTCGGGAAATGCAGCAGCAAATAAGCCTGTGCTATGATATTCAAAATAGCGGAATGCGCCTTCGGTGTACACTAAATCGCCTGCATGTGCTGTAACATTTTCTGTGAACTGTATATTCAAGGATACACCGTTAAAGCGGATATCTGACCAACGCTCATCGACTTGGCCTCCTCCATTTGGGACGGATCCATTGTTCGATGTAATGCCTAAATCCAAAGAGACCTTGTCATCAAATTTTACATGAGCACCTAAGTTGATCTCTTGATTGGTTTCTGCTTCATGTATGCTTGAAAACGTGCGAGTTCCGTCGGCGTCAATGGAACCATTCCATATCATCTCTGTTGCCAATGCCTTAACGGATAAGCCGTGGAAAGCCCATATCGCAAGGGTTGTTGCGAGTTTCTTTTTCATTGTTTCCTTGATTTGTTTGTGAGCGGTTTGAGTTATGCTATTCCTATAAAGCGAAGTCCTTGAACTGTTACGCTTGCGAGAATCCATGCGAGAGCAATGAAGCCAAACATTTGCCCGAATGCAAATTTATTTGACACTTCGCGGCGCATTACTGCAACGGTTGTAAGACACTGAAGCGCGATCATAAAGAATATGATTAGCCCTAGTGTGCTTGCTGTGGTGAAGACCAAATGATTGGATCCATCAAAGGTTGCTTTGCGCATTGCATCTAACAGTCCGGAACTTGTATCTCCAAAACCTTGCACTGAATAGACGACCGCAAGAGCTGATACAAAAACTTCACGTGCAGCAAACGCGGCAAGCAACGCGACACCAACGCGCCAGTCAACGCCCATGGGAGTAAGCAGCGGTTGAATCCAATGCCCAAGCAGAGTTGCTACTGAATGGTCTTGGCTTGGCAGATTCATAAACAACCAGAAGCCAACTGACACCGCAAGAATTACCAAGCCCGCGCGTTGTAAATAGCTCCATGTGCGATCCAAGGTAGACACGAGAATTGTTCGTAAAGTGGGTGGACGCCACATGGGAAGTTCCACTTGAAATCCTGTGAGTGAAGGTTCGATGCGCAATAGTTTACCACCAATCACGGCAATCACCGAAGCGAAAGTAATGCTTGCAACGTAGATCCCCGTAAGGGCAAATCCTCCCAACCATAATTTGTCGGGTGGAATCAAAAATCCAAGTAGCAAGCCCCAAACAGGAAGCCTTGCCGAGCAGCTCATTAAAGGAATCACGAGCAACGTCAGCAACCGTTCGCGCCTGCCGGGTATTGTGCGTGCAGACATCGCAGCAGGGATCGCACATGCGTTCCCAGAAAGCAAAGGCACAAATGATTTTCCATTCAAGCCAATCAATTGCAGAAAGCGATCCACTAACATTGCTCCACGCGCTAAATATCCAGAGTCTTCTAGAAGTCCCATTACCAAAAAGAGCACTGCAATTTGCGGAACAAAAACAAGCACCGCTCCACAACCTGCGATCACTCCATCTGCGATAAGATGGCCAAACCAGTTGTTGCCTAATAGGCTCGAGGCAACATGACTTAGGTATGCAAACGCGCTATCGATTCCATCCATCAAAGGAGCTGCAGCCCAAAAGACGGTTCCAAAAAGCGTAGACATCACTAACGCAAATACAAGTAGTCCAAGCACTGGGTGTAACGTAATACGGTCAAGTATTCCAAGTTCAGCATGAGCAGATGATTTATTCTGCGAATTTCGTACCGTTTGTAAAACGATCGAATCAGCCCAGCGGAAATTCTCTTGAATCTCTTGCATAGTCGGCATTGAGGGCAGGGAAATCACCTTAGGTTGATCGGGCGTTCTCATCTCAATCCATGCGAGTAGTTCCGTAACACCTTCGCCTGTGCGGCCATCTACTTCAACGACTGGCGTTCCAAGTAGTCCCGAAAGCTTATCCGCGTTGATGTCCTGCTCCATTTTTTTTGCCAAGTCATTCATGGTCAGCGCAACCACAACTGATGCGCCTGTTGCTAGCACTTGTCGCACAAGGGGTAAATGCCTTGCAGGTTGTGTTGCATCGAGTAACACTATGATCAGGTGCGGCGATGAATTTGGAACTGCAAGAAAAGAGTTGAGAGACGTAAGTGCAGATAAAGCGACTTGTTCATCTTGTGAGCGAGGAATCATGGAAACAATGCCGGGAGTATCAATCACCTGACATTCGCCTGGCTCCAGCTGTTGTTTGGTCTCATGGGGCTCACAGCACTCATCGCCTTTGCGTGAAAGCGGCGTGAGATCGCCTTGCTTACGCAAACGACCAACTGAATATTCAACAGTCGCTCCAGGGTAGTTCACCGTTTTGAAACGAGATCCGGTAAGATGATTATACAGGCTTGTTTTGCCTGCATTCGGTGGTCCAATCAAGGCTATGATTTTGCATGGTTCACTGTTCATTTTCGACCTCAACAATCGTCGCATCGCTTCGGCGAAGTGCAATCATGGTTCCTCGGATTTGAAAGGCTATTGCTCCACCAAAAGCAGCTCTTGCAATAAGTCGCACCGAAGTTCCTGGGGTAAATCCAAGCTCAACAATTCGTTGGCTAAGTGGTGAATTCCCTGCTACACTGCGGATTTTGGCGCGTTGACCAGGCTTTAACTGGCTGATATTCTTAATGTATTCCATAAGGCTCCTTCGGATAAACCTAATATGAGATTGAGACTCTATCTCAAACAAAACTACTAAATTTTTCCTTCGCCAATCACATTCGCTGTGAATTTCTAGTCGCGAAAACTCAAAGAAGGCAAATAGAATATGAAGGTCTTTTGCAGTGCTAAACACAAAAAAGCCGCCCCCAATCGGGAGCGACTTCTTTTGTGTTGTGGGGAACTTTATGGGTCTGCTAACGCATTCGATAGGTCACGGCATAACCCGAACCCCGCGCACGCAGAATATATAAGCCCGGAGCGAGTGCAGGCATGGTTGAGCCTGCGGGCTGCTCCGCGACCAAGTGCCCAAGCATATCATAGATGCGAATGGATTGAGTTTCGAGTAATGGCTGCTGCGAAGTCAATAGCGAGACCGTTGCAGAGCTTGAACCCGTAGTAACACTAGAAGAGCCCGCGCTTGATGTTGCTCCACTCGACGTCGCAGTGCTCGAACTTGAATTCAAAGAATCGATTACACTAAAGGTGCCCGAGCGTGTAACTACTGACGTTCCACCCACGGTTGTTAAGGTGTATACATAATCGCCAGGAACCACCGTTGGCGCTCCAGAGAACGATACCGTTTGGGCTGCGTTATCAATCACCGCATTGATTCCTGCAGGCACGCCTGCGACTGTAATGCCCGTTGCATTCAGCCATGAGAAATAGAACACCGCAATCGCAGAATCGACCTGAATTATTTGTGTTGACGCACCTGGACCATGCTTCACAATCTGTGGATCAGTAGAGGCGCTAGAGCTAGATGTAGCAACGCTTGAACTCGATACGACTGCACTTGAACTGGATGCTATGCTTGAACTTGCAACAGTAGATGATGTGCCTGTGCTTGCTTCTACGAGTACAGAGACCGTTGTGGTGAATGTGGTTCCATCACTTCCCTTCACCGTAAAATCGAATGAGCCTAATCCCTTGTAGCTAGCAGTAGGAGTGAAGCGTGCGGTGTGGCCGTCAGCTAAAATGCTTAAGGTACCCTTGAGTCCATTGGCGGTTGTAAACGTTGGTGCAACCGATTTGAATCCTTGCGTGAAGGCGAGTAAATTAATGTCTACGTAAGCAGCCCCAAGGGTTCTTGCGTGGTTTGCACCTAACCAATTGATATAAGCTTCGACCAATGCATAGCCGTCACTTCCAATCGTCATCGCATCGTTCATGCTCACATTGCTTCCCATCGCAGCTTCCCAAAAATCTGGCATGCCATCGTTGTCTGTATCGGTAGGCTTAGTGCCGCTTGCGATGGTGCCGTAGCCATTGCTGGTAAGGCCAGTTTGCGCTTGGCTTGTATACAGCGATGACGGTCCTGATTTACCCATGGAATTTACTTGGCTCCAAATCAAAGAATCCAATTGATCGTACGGGCGAGTGCCTGTCAAAGAGGTGACAATACGAAACGCTGAGGCCGCGCTATATATAGGATTGCTGCTTGTGACTGTAGACCAAGGAGATGTCAAAATTGTTCCTGGGCCTTGATACCAGTAGGGTGTTGTGGTTGATCCATTCAATACGCCATCTCCGTCATCATCGAGCATGTTGCCGCTGTAATAGATCGACTGATTCTTATCGACTTGATACCAAGTATTTCCACTCGTAGAAGGTCCATAAATGAAGTAGTTGTTCACGATGTCGTGATTAAAATTTGTGCTAGTGTGTGTGGTGTAAGAAGCCTCGTTATTGTATTCCACATTGTTTACAAAAACATCGTTCACTTTCGCTAGTGGATTTCTGTTATGCGAATTCACAAATGCGTTGTAATACCAAGACCAATTGCTGTTTACCGATTCGCAATGTGCCCCAAATTGTTGTCCAATGGGATCTGCAATTAAACTGTATTGAAACGAAATATTAGTCACAGGATTGTTCACATAATCATCGCTCACACCATCGATATTATTCCATGGCGCAAATTCAAAAGAGCAATGATCGAGAATCACATTGTGTGCCAAATACAAACTCAAAGCATCGTCGCCAGTACTTGCGGTTTCGCTGCCCGGCCTAATGCGCACATAGCGAATAATGATGTTCGATTTTTTCGCGCACGAAAGTTCGCCGCCGCGAAATCCAATACCACCACCAGGAGCTGTCTGGCCTGCGATGGTAATATTGCTTGAAATGCTTACCGCTGTTTTCAACGTAATGTATCCGCCCACATCGAACACCACAATCCGATTCGAAGCGCTCACAGCATCGCGGAACGATCCGGTGCCTGCATCTGCAAGGGTTGTCACGTGGTACACCGTGCCGCCACGGCCACCTGTCGCTCCATTTCCAAAACCCATTGCCCCTGGAAATGAGATGGGAGTAGCCGCGAAGCTTATTTGCCCAAGAATCATGAGCACAGAACTAAGTAGGACTCGACGGAACATAACAAACTCCTTCTGTCAACGACTGCTTCTAACCTAGATTCAGGATCAGCGTCCTTTCGAATCGCAGGATTTTTCCGTTGTCCATAGACAACACTTTGATCAACGAATATTGGGCGCATCCGTTGAGGGCAAGAAGCGTACGCTATCCGTTACCTCAACGGTCGGGCACTATTCCATGGGCAGCGAGCTACCTCATGGAACGCTGCCACGCTATGCGCGTCAGCGCCCTACGGGTCACGATCCCTTGCGCAAAGAAAATACAAGAGTAAAGAGTAACGGTGTATAAGTCCCCGACCGATGTGCTGCCTGTTCGCGTACTGGCAGCTATGCAAGGCTCAACCATTGCAACCTCAGGTTGCTAGTGGGGTGCTGTTCACTATGTGGAAATCCAGCAAAGCAGGAGTGGTTACTATTAAGAGTAGAGAGGAAAGGTTAGGTGTTGTTACGCTTCACTCGTCCAATATTTTTTGCATTAATTGCTTTATATGCTTTCGTATCAAGGCCTGTGATATCACGTATGAAACAGTTGCAGCCTTTGGCAAGCGCATTCCTTTAACAACAAGGGCAAGTCCTCGCTCAAAGCCTTGAGACAACCCCTGAGACAAACCTTCGTCGATCCCTTTCTGCCATTGGTATTCGAGTGCGCATTTCGTAGGTAAATACAGGGCTTAGCGTCATGGCAGCTTGGTCGCCATCTCGTGCTGCTGGTGGTTGCGATTACCGTGAAGCTATGTGTTTCCTAGCACCCCGAGCAAATTGCTCGCGAGTATGCGTGCGAAAGGTCGGGGAAAATAGTTGGACACAGGGGCAAATTATTTTTTTCGCCCCCATACCAAACTCCGCACTTGTTCGTCATATACAAGAAACGGAGGTAAATATGCTCGAAGAGCTTCAAGATGTTTTGGCGGTGTGGACGATTATTGAAATGGGGTTTATTCCCAATCAAGATGACTTAGTGGAGTTCGATGCCGAAGACTACATCAAGGCAAATCACAAACAGTCCATGGGGATTGATACTAACTTGCGTTGGTATAAAATAATGCCGCCAGCATATTACTTTGAAGAAGGAATCTTTGAGCCCACTGATTTGCCCAAGATGGTCAAGGGCAAAGAACTAGGGGTTCTTAGTGAAAATGACTTCGAACGACTTTGGGATGCCGTTAATTTTATTCATCGCACTTGCGCTCAGTCAAAGCAAAAAAACATGACCGATCGAGAAAAATTGGAGTACGTAAAAAAGGTTGTGCTAAGCATGTTCAAAATTACTGTGATTAAAGAACTCCCTAGAAAGTAACCAACATTATTGTTCTGCCTGTGGCAAAGTCGTCTGCGACAAAACCGAATCCCATTGCAACGACTCGGCAGACGGTCACGAACCCAATTTGAAATACCAATAGACTAAGCGATAGCAACCTTGGTAAAATGCTTGAGCTTTTATCTATGAGGCGTACATGTCCATCATGGGGTCTTTGTTCAGAGAAACTTATTTTGCTGAACGCGAAGAATTTTCGAGATTCAGATACCGATTCTTCGGTGTAATTGTCGCCTTCGGTTTTATTAGCTCGTCGCTGTTTCTGCTTGCGAGTTATTTTGGCGTAAACAAAATTCCTGAAAATGATCTTATAGCGATGCGAATCCATGTTGTTTCCTCGATGGTTACGTGGCTGTTGTTGCGAATTTGTCGTCAGTGGTTTTACCAACTTTGCTGGGTTTATGGTTCGATTACGTTCTATGTTATTACCGCTGCTCTCATCTGGGTTCCCAGCGATGAGCTTCGTATCCTTTGGTTCTTTCTGAGCATCCCAGCGTATTACTTACTGCTGGGGCGCATTCCTGGGGTAGGGGTTACGCTATTGTCTATGTTGGTGATTACTTGGGCAAACAGGTATGCCATCGTTCCATATTCTCCTAACGCCATAGCCACAGGTCTTATTGGTATGGTCTATATAAGTGCCTTCTTTTTTGTGTATATGGAACGGGCGCATTCTTTTTTCAATCGTATGATTGAGTCCAATGAACAGCTGCGGTATTTGGCCTCGCACGACCCTTTAACGGGAGTATTGAATGCACGTACTTATTATGAAGTGGCGAATCATCTGATCGCAATTGCCCAAAGAGAATTGTCGTCGTATTCAGTTCTGTTTGTCGATCTAGATCACTTCAAATCAATTAATGATACGCATGGTCATGAATCGGGAGACCTTGTGCTAAAAGCGGCTACGAGTGTCTTGCAGTCTGAATGTCGTGAAAGCGATATCCTAGGGCGTGTCGGTGGGGAAGAATTTTCCGTATTCCTTCCCAACACAGACTTGGAAGGAGCGTTGGTTGTTGCCAACAAACTTCGAAAAGCGATCGAAGAGCTAATGCCGAGCATTGATGGAAAAACCCTGCGGATAACGGCAAGTATTGGCGTTGCTGTAAACCAGAATAGTTATGGATCGATAGCCGATGTGCAACGCGATGCCGACCAAGCTATGTATGCAGCAAAACAAAAAGGGCGCAATTGCGTAAGTAGCTTGTTTTAAAAGCCATCCCTAGAATCGAATGCTCCACAATAATTTGTACACTCACTTGCGGCTTACTCCCGCAGTCGTTCCTCGCACAACAACCATGCCTTTGTGCCTTGTAAGGCTTGATGTTCTCGACGAGGTTAGTATCTGATAGATCATTGCGCGAGCAACCGAAGCGCAAGAGAATCGAAAGCTGGTGAGGTTTGAACGTAGTGCTTCTAAGGTATCGTCGAAGCCTGCAACTGAAATGCATTTAGGCACAGGAATTTTGCGTTCTCCAAGCCAGTTTAGAGCGTTCAATGCGCAAACATCATTTGCTCCAATCCAGGCAGTGGCTCCGCTTGCGAAGGCCTGTTTGAGTAAGGGAGCCATGTCTTTGCGAATTCGATTCCAACCAAGTTCTGCAATCATAAAATTTCGCACTCGTTCACTTGAACCTTCAATAATGTTTGCAATTGTTGCGGCAGGAAATTTTTTCACTAGAAGCGGATCCGTTTCTGCAGGCATTAATCGATCCCATTCAGAATCTCCATTCAACGAGAATATTTCAACACGAGCTCCGCATTTTTTAGCCTCTTCTTCAATTCCCTTCAAACGCTTTTGCGACCAAGGGTTTGCGTGCCAAGGTGAAATGAAAGCAAGATGTTTATGCCCTAGCTCAAGCAAGTGGCGTGTGAGCAAAGAACCATTTTCCGCAGAGTGGCCTTGGTCATGAAAATGAATGCGGGAATTGATTGAATTTGTATCCAGATTATGCTCGTCGAACCATACACAAGCTGGCAATTTTAACTTCGAAACCTCTTTGCAAATTGCCATGGGATCTTGGTAGTGCCATGACGTTGCGATGACTCCTAACGTATTCGTTTCGGGTCGAATTGAGCCTCCATTCCAAACGCTGCGAACCAAAGAAAGACCTGCAAGAGACGCTTGAACTCCAAGCTCTCTCCAAAAATCAGATTCGCGATCGGAGTCCATGCGAAAGTGTCCATCGGGGGCGCCTGCGCCAAGGCAAAGAATGGTTGGAGACGATACCTTTCGAGATGATTTGGGTAGCGCAAGAAAGTGGAAGCGACCGTGCCTCAGCAGGAGCTTTGCTTGTACGGCCATGTCCAAAACCTTGCTTACAGTTTGTGTGTGACAATTCCATTCCGTCGATAATTCTTTGATCAAGGGAAGCGGAGAGTCCCATGGATAAATTCCATCTTCAATTCCACGTTTTAACTGCGCAAAAAAATCATCAGCATTCAAGCGCGATTCAATTTTTACTGGCGTGGGAATTTCACCAACGCGCCAAAGACCCGATCTAGGCCTTGATTCTACAAGCTTTCTTTCGCGTAAAATATCCAAAGCCTGTTGGACAGTGCGCGTACTTGCTCCATATTTAGCGGCCAAATTTCGCACAGTTGGCAATTTCCCCATATGCAATTTCGGCAGTTCTTTTGCAATGGTATTCGATAAATCATTCGCAGTAGTCATCATTCACAAAATACCATATTCTAAGGGCAATAAAACAGAAACACAGATATCGATGATTCGAGAATAACAGCATTTTCGGAAAAGCGGGTTATGGATACATTGATCATAGGCAACACTATTCACGGGAAAAAACCATGAATCGCATCTCGATATTTTTGGCTTCTATGCTTCTTGCTATAGCATTTTCCTCCGCTGCGATGACTTTTGTGCATCCAGGAACGCTCGATGGAAAACAAGAACTCGACTATGTGAAATCCCAGATTGCTGTGGGCGCTGAGCCGTGGACAAGTCAGCTAAATAGCATGATCAGCACCGAGAATTTGGCACAGGCTCCATCACCAGCAACCACGATCAACGCGAACGACAATACCTCCGCAAATAATTCTAGAGATGATTCTCGCCGAGCTTATGGAAATGCTCTTGCATGGTATCTTACTGGTAACGAGACATATGCAAAACAAGCTGTGGCTATTTTGAATGCATGGTCTGTCCTCACCAGTATCACAGCAACAGATCAACAAAAATTATTGCAAGGTGGTTGGCTTGGTGCACTGCTTGGCCCTGCAGCAGATATTATGCTTGGTTATCCTGGTTGGGCGGTTTCCGACATTGCAAATTTCCGCGCCATGCTTAAGCTTGCATTTTACCCTGTGTTGAATGTGATGAGTACTTGGAATGGCAACGTTGACCTTACTCAAATCGATGCGATGATGTCGATTGCTGTGTTCATGGAAGATGAGACGGAATTCAATCTCGGCTTAACCCGCCTTGCATCACGAGTGCCTAATTACTTCTATCTCACTACAGACTCCAAACCAAACGTGACTGTGTGGAGCACTCCTACACTCTGGGTTGATGGACTTACACAAGAGACGTGTCGCGATAATGATCACCATGCTCAGTTTGCAATGAGCGCAGCCATTGGTGCTGCTGAAGTGGCATGGCATCAAGGCGTAGATGTGTACACAACTTACAGGTCTCGTTTCATGGCTACAGAAGAACTCATGGGCTTGCAAGAAACCTCTGGAAGTATGCAAGGAACTTGTTCAAATAATGTGACTTCTAGCGATGTCTATGATACATGGGAAATTGGTTACAACCATTACCACACGCGCCTTGGCCTTGCGATGCCTAATTCGCTAGCGATGATTATGCAGAATCGTTCCACCCAAAGCAATCAAGGGGCATGGAATATTTTCTATGAAACACTAACCCATGCAGATATTAAGTACGTAACTTCAGCTGTGCAAGGAAAAATTCATGGTGTTGCATCCTCTTTTGTTGTCTTGCATCATGATGGAATATGTGAGATCAAGGCGAGTAAGGCTGGAATGTTTGAGGTTACAGCTCTCGCTTTGGATGGTTCGCTGCTGAGCCATAGCAATGTGCAAATCGCTGCAGGCAAGTCTTGCCTTGTTTCCCTAGGGCTTGAGCGTGCTCGTGCGGGAATGTACTTAGTGCGTGTGCATTCTGCCGAAGGAACGCAAGTTCTCAAGTTCATGAAGTAATGCGACGGTTTAACCGTGTGAGTTCCCAACCTTATTGGGCAAGAGCCACACGAGTCCAAAACATACAGACATAGCGGCCACAGCAACAATCAGGCTTTGCTCCATCGCATGAATGTGTCCACCAATTTTCATTGCAGAAAAGAATACTGATGTAATGACAGCTGAGCCAACGCTACCAGCTAATTGTTGCACCGCACTAAGCGAACCACTTGCGCTCCCCGCTTCATCTTGCGCAATGTCTCCAATCACAACGTCAAACAAGGTTCCGAAGCAAAGCCCCATACCAAACCCCATGGTGAAGATCGCAGGGAAAAGGCTCCAAGGTGTGATAGAGTAGGAAGAGTTCAATTGCAGATAAAGTAGCGTTGCGCCAAGTGCTGTCACAGAAATTCCTATCGAGATTAGCTTCTTGCCTAACTTTGCAATGAATAACATACCCACTACAGAGGAGAGAATAATTCCAATCATTAATGGTGTGAGTTGTAGTGATGCTTTGAATGGTGTGGAGCCTAAGCCCTCTTGCAGAAAAAGCGAGAGCACATAACAGATTCCATTGACCACGGCAAAATACACGAGTCCAAGAATTAAGCCAGAGGTAAACCCGCGATTTTTAAGCAACGATGTTTTGATCAATGGATTTGCAGCGACGACCTGTCGCCAACAGAAGAGTGCAAAGAATATCCCACCAAGAGCGAGCCACAATTTGGGATAAAAACTCCACCCATTATTGGCGCCTTCAATTAAGCCATAAAGCAGAAAGAACATTGTTCCACCCAGCAGACTTGAACCGATTCCGTCTAAGATTATCGAAGGGTTTCCACGATCTTTCGGAAGAATTTTTGCCGCAGCAAAAAAGCCAGTTGTTCCTAGAATAAGATTGATCAAAAACATGGAACGCCACCCCGTATTTGCAATATTTGCATGAATCAAATAGCCAGCAAGAATTGGTCCAAGTATAGTAGACACTCCCATAGCAGGACCAAATACAGAGAACGCTTTTTCTTGCATTGCGCGAGGGAAATTTTTTGTCATGATCGCCATGCCTTGGGGGATCAAAAATGCACCGAATGTGCCTTGCAGCAAGCGCGATAAGATCAGCATTGTTGGATTAATAGCAAGCCCGCAGCCCAGTGACGCCAAGGTAAAGCCAGCAATGCCTAGCATGAATAGACGACGTTGCCCATACTTGTCACCTAAGCGCCCACCCAAAACAAGAAATACACCCATGGTAAGAGCATAACTTGTTCCAAGCCATTGAATCAGGTGTTGACCTCCGCCCAAGCTATGTGAAATCAGGGGGGCTGCAATATTGGTGAGAGTTGCATCAAGCAAATCCATGATGTCGGCAGCAAGCACGACGATGAGGATAGCCCAAAGCCTTGTGGGGGATAATATTGTCGCATCGTTGCTGTTTTTTGACGAGTTCATTAAGAGCCTTTCTTGGGTTGAAATCTATTGGCCATCGAGGAACGCAAAACACCATTGATGATCGCATCGAGCGCCCAATGAAAGCGAGCTCGCCCTCCTGAGAACAAATCTTTTTGCAATTTAAAGATTGCGGGAAATTCTGTATCCGATACATGTATGATGGTTTGTTGCAAGCGGTTCAGATTGTCGTCGCGATATTTGCGCTGTGTCTGTTCTGCTGCGATTGACGTTGTGTATAGAAGCAAAAGGTCGATCGTCCAAGCGGCATCTCTATTGGAGAATTTGCCTTCTAAAAGTGTGGCCAGTATTGCTTCTGTAAACTTTAAAGAATTGGGGCCAGAAGCATAAACAGATAAAGCAAGTTGAGCAAGCCCTGGAGTCGTGCATAATACTTGGAAATAGGATTCTAGGATCGCTATCAGTTTTGGCCGCCAAGTCTTTTGAGACTTGAGTTGCAAAGAGACCTTTCCCAATGCTTTGTCGAGAATTAGTTCTTGCAAAGCCTCTAGATTGTCGACGTAAACATAAAGTGAAGCCGCTCCAGTATCGAGTTGGATTGCGACTTTTCGTAAACTCAACGCTTCAATTCCCCCAGCAATAAGAAGTTGTAGCGATGTGTCAACAATTAAGTCGATACTTAGAGGAGTCTTTGCTGGCCGACTTCTTCTATTGTGCTTGGTTTTGGCTTGATCGAGTGAAATCATTTCATAACATTAGCTTAACGAACGGTGTTCGTCAAGAACGGTGTTTGTTATATCGAATTAGCATTTTTGAAATGATTTTCACCAATAACCAGCCCTTTAACGTATCTTCCATGCAGCCTTAAGGAGGCCCAGACATGGAAAATACGACGGATGGAACACACGCATACTCCACCAACGACGTCTACGGCGACCCTAACGAGATCCAGAAGAACTTGCAACGGTTCATGAATAAGGATGATCGCATTACCTTTAAACTCGTGAAAGCCAACGTGAATACCTTCTTTATCTGGACCGAGAAAGACGAATATGAGATGAAGATTGTACGCACGAAATTACGCGGTGTGCTCGATATTGAATTCAAGCCAAACGAAGCCGCTGTAAGCTAGTCTAATTGCCATAGGCGTGGATAATTCCAAGTCCATTGCTCAGGGTTTTCACGGATCCAACTTTCAAATTCCGAAGCAAGCATTTGACTGAGTTGTTGTTGATCATATCCACCAGGGTATGCAGATTCGAACTTGATGACATGCTCATTGCCTTTACGGATTGCGCGCACGGTAACGATCGTCGCGCCTTCTTGGCAGGCCTCTAGAGGCAGTCTCAACCAAAAATAGGTGGGTCGACTAAATAGTTCTACGCGGGTGCCTTTGCCTGTGCGGGATTGATCTAGCATCATGGCGACCATGCCTTTTTTGCGGATCAGTTCGCGTAAAAGTTTTGGCGCTTCACTTGGGCTAACAATACGCAAATTCTTTACTGCGCGAGCCTTGTGTAAAAAGCGTTCAATGGCTCCACGGCTGTGCTTTGATGTGATTAGACTAACCGGATATCCTTGGTTTGCAATCGCGCGATGCAGCATTTCAAATGCACCGATATGAATGCTGACAACGACAATGGGCTTTTGATCATTCAATAAATTATGCAGCAATTGTGCGTTGACTACCTGTACTCTTGCTTCCGTTGCTTGGTGGCGAACTAAATAACGTAAACTGTCTAAACCGTTATAGAATAAGGATCGATAGACATCGATTGGCGAATGCTGTTTTATTTTTGCTGCGACCATGTGTGCAGAAACGCGTTCAACTTCCAACTTGCAAAGCCTTCGATAGCATGGCCAAAGAAGTTTGAACAGAATTGGGTTGAGTCGAAGAGGAATTCTTGCAAGGCCTGCTGCAATAAGGCGAAGAAGCGCATACTGCAGCCAAAGGATCATAGGGTAAACTCTAGAATTCCTTTGCCAAGCTCGCGCTCAAATAGTTCTGCATCGAGCCCTTCGCCAGCATAGCTTAGTGTTGGCGAAATTTCGTAAAGCACATTTGCTTTGAGGGGAGCCTTTGCGCGAGTAAGCCACCGGCGGTGCAGCTTTCCAATCATGGCACGCGCTGTTGCTGGTGAATCATTCCCTTCTGCATTTTTAACTGGTGCAAATTCATCGTCGCGGGTCACGCCAAAGGGAAGCATGGTTCCCAAGATCGGGAAGGAATCAAAGAGGAATTGCTCGAACTTCCAAGCATTAGGAGCATCGGGTGTATTGACTTCTTTTTGTGGTGTCCAATACGCCACTTTCTTATGTGCGGCATGCCATGGGAGTGGCTGGTGTTCTAGCTGGCGCAAGGCTTGCATGCGGAACAGGTGAACCGCGATGTTGCCTCCATCAAATGTTAAACTTCCGTCGTCGTTTTTCTTATCGCGAAGTTCGGCGGGCAAGTCACTGTATTCAATCACACTTGGCTTTCCATTTTGGAAGGCAAAGATGCCCACCTTTTCTTCTGCAGAACATTTGGAAACAACCTTCGAGGCCGACTTCATATCCGCTGTGCAAGCTAGAGCGCCAATAAAAAATGGATCGCAAATTTTCACCAAAATATTATCGACAGCGTAAAGAAATACATAGCGCACGCCTTGCTCGGACAACCAGTCTAGGCATCCACTGCGTGAGAGTGCGTGGAAACATCCTCCATTCCCATCGGGCACTAAAGCTAAGCGGGCAGGGGCTTCGCGGAGAATGCAGCCATTCGCATCGAGTGCAGGAATCATGGCTTGTGGAAAGCAGCGAATCTTTGCTGGATCAAGCCCAAAATAATTGTTTTCTTCAAAATGCGCGACGGTTTCTGCATGGTTCAGTGGGCTTGTCATGATGCACCAAGGCACCTGCTTCTTGAACAGCAATTTGAGGCGCAACAAACGTTCTGCTTGGATCTGAAAAATGCTTTTGCCGCTGGGCAGTCCAATGCGATATGCGCCCTTGGGGCCTTCAAAGCCAAGGCGAGAGCCCTGACCACCAGCAACGAGAAATGCGGCAACTTGCCCTTCTGCAAGAACGGACTCTCCTGCAGAAAGCCACATTTCACGGCGAGCATCATCTGCGGCAAGTGTAAATGGCATGGGGTCTAGGTTTTGTAAGCCTTCGCGTTGTTCTTTGTTCTGAGCAAGTTCGGCGTGCAAGGAGCGCAGTTGGGTTAAATCTTGTTCTGCAATTTGTTCTGCAAGCTCTTGGCGCTGTTGCAGATTCAGGCTATCCCAACCGTCGAGTAAATGCAATTGTTGCGCGGGGCCAAGCATAGCCTCGAGTTGTTCACGTGTAGCCATGGAAAACCTCTTAATGTCCGGTAAAGAAAATTACCAGTCCGGCAATGAGTGCAAAGACTGAAACCAAATGCATGCGCCATGCAATCTTTGAGTTGAGCAGTGGCTTTGAAGCAAAACGATCTTTCCATTTCATTTGGAAATGATGATGAATCGGTGCGCACAAGAATATGCGTTTGCCCCCAGAAGCCTTGAACCATAGGATTTGCAAGGCCACAGAGCCCGCTTCTGCAATGATTACAAGGGCGATAATGGGCATGAATAGTTCTGCGCGAATCAAAATAAACATGATGCCAATAGCCCCGCCAAAGCCTACTGCGCCTGCATCTCCCATGTAGATTTCAGCAGGAGGTGAATTGAACCACAGATAGGCAAGAAAGCTTCCGAGAATAGCAGACGCTAAAGGAAATAACTCATCGGCGCCAGGTAAGAATGGCACGTGCAAATATTGCGAGAAGATGAAATTTCCACTGAAGTATGCGACCAATCCTACAAACACCATGCAAGTCATGATGGGCACAGAGACCAATGAATCCAAGCCGTCGGTGAAGTTTGTGCCGTTTGCTGCTGCAGTAATAATAAACGACATGAAAGCGATGAAGGCCCAGTTGGGAAGGTATGGATGCCAAATGGTTGGCTTAATGAATGGCACCGTGAGGTGGCCTTTGAGCTCGGGAATAAATTTGTATGCAAAGATTGCGACCAAAAGGCTAAAGAGAAAATAAAGGAAAAGGCGAAGTGAAGAAGAAATGCCATCGGCCTTGTCTTGGTAATCTTTGGCGCTCATTTTCCCCGTTGCTACCAAACGCTTATTGCGAATCTTGGCAATGTCATCCACAGCACCGACGCCTGCATATGCAATTAAAATTGTGAGAGTAGAAATCACATAGCTGTTCATTTTGCAGAAGATTAACGACGTGAATACAGTCACGATTACGAGCAATAAACCACCCATAATCGGTGGCGATTTCTTGTCGCTATTCTTGTCAAAGTCAGACGTCGCATCAAGGCTTTGCAAATAGCGGATGTAGCGGGGCATGGTCATCATGACTAGGATAATTGCCAATAGCGCTGCGGCCCCAGAACGAAATAGTCGACCGTCAAAAAGCGGGTTTCCGGTCAGGTGATAAATCCATTGGGCTATCATGTAAATTCTTCGTGGGTTAGATTCGTTAAATAATGACCAGAATGTAGCAAATGGAGCCTTTTTTGCGAAAAGAATCCAGCCTTGTCGGAAGATCCAATTCTCTTGTCGGAAAAGCTGTGTCAACCCTGTTGGATGTAGGTAATATTGGTGAAGTCTACTCACCCCAATCAAGGATACGTTATGTCTTGCTGTGAATCCGAAAAGAAAGAAGAATGCTGTTCAACCGAAGCTGGTAAAGAGGAGTGTTGCAAGGAATCTCATTGCTGCTGTAGTGGGAAGCATCGTAAGATCAAGTGCCTTGCAATAGGTGCTGCAATCATTGCTGGCATTTTGCTAATTGCAAAACTATTCCGTAGCAAGAAAGACTAAGGATGGCTCTTTAACTTTGCTGCGAGTGCCAAGCGTGCCTCGCGGCGAAGTCCTGCCTGTTCATAGCGTCTAATCTGATCTTGTGTCTCTGGGATCACAGGTTGAATGGCAACCGGCTCACCACCAGGACCCACTGCGACAAACGTCAAGTACGCAGGGCAAACCAAAACCTCTTGTTTAGAGCCAGGGCGCCAGCCAGTTACGCGCACTCCAACTTCCATCGAAGTATTGAACACGCGGTTTACCGAGGCTTTCACCGAAAGAATTGTTCCAGAAGGTGCGGAGCTTTTAAAGACTAATTGATCCACCGAAATGGTTACGATATTAAGTTCTGAATGGCGATAGGCAGCAACGCCTGCGACCTTATCTACCATGGCCATTAGGTTTCCACCGAATATTGATCCATACACATTCACATCACCAGGTTGCACGAGTTCGCTGGACTCAATCAAGGATGCTGACACTGGTTTTCCGATAATTGACATCATTAATCCTTTGTTGCTTGTGAATTCACTAGTCTTTGACTGTGCGTTGCAAGGTCTCAATTCGCTCTTTCGACCAAGAATTAAAACGATCTTCGGCAATTGCAAGGCGTGCTTGGCGCATCAGTTCTAAATAGAAATGCAGGTTGTGTAAAGTCGAAAGTTGCATCGCTAAAATTTCACCGGCGTTGTGCAAATGGCGTAAATATGCGCGGGAAAAATTACGGCAAGTGTAGCAGGTGCAATCTGGATCGGGAGGAATATTCGTTTGCTGAGAATGTCGCCCGGCTTTATAGTGCAACACTCCTTGCGAGGTAAACATCATTCCATTACGGGCATTGCGCGAGGGCATTACGCAATCGAACATATCGATGCCACGCGAAATGAGTTCGAGCAGGTTCCACGGTGTGCCTACTCCCATCACGTACCGAGCACGATTGGCTGGTAGCCATTCGCTACTAGCTTGGGCAACATCGTACATCATTTCTGTGGGTTCACCCACGCTTAATCCGCCTAGCGCGTAGCCATCTACATCGAGTTCAATCAAATGCTCGATGGCTTGTTTACGCAGCTCTGGGAACATGGAACCTTGAGCGATTCCAAAGAAGAATTGCCGCCAAGGATGCACCGGTGGATTTTCTGCAAGCCAAGTCATTGCGCGTTCCGTCCAACGGCGAGTAAGGTTGAGCGAGAACTGCGCTTCTTTTTGCGTAGCAGGGTAGGGAGTACATTCATCGAAAGCCATGATGATATCGGCACCAATTTCACGCTGAGCTTGCATCACTGATGCGGGGCTAAAGAAATGTTTCGAGCCATCAAGGTGCGAACGAAATTCAACGCCATCTTCTTTGAGTTTGCGCAATTCTTTTAGCGACCAAACCTGAAATCCGCCCGAGTCGGTAAGCATGGGGCCAGGGAATCCGCAGAACTTATGCACGCCACCCGCTTGAGCAACTAGCTTGGTTCCTGGGCGAAGGTATAAATGATAAGTGTTGGAAAGAATGATTTGCGCTTGAATATCTTCGACTAAGTCGCGAGGTGAAATTGCTTTGACACTCGCCGCTGTGCCTACCGGCATAAAAATTGGAGTTTGGATAGTTCCGTGATCGGTCTTTAGTTCGCCCAGTCGCGCCTTAGAGTCTGTAGCAGATTTGAGCAGAGTGAAGGGATTTTGATTGAGTGCCATTTGCTCGCAAAGATAGCTTTATAGGTTCCTTCGGGAAACGAGTGGAGCATGGAAGAAGCTGTATTCTTGTCAAAGCATCCACTTCCAAACGGGCATCGCTCGAATTGAGCCGGCATCTATGGTGATTTCTTTATCGTCGCGGCGAGTTAAGATGAGCCCTGTGGTAAGCTTTTGCTTGGTCATTGCTTCTTGTAATGCCTGCACTTCGCGCTCTTGTATGCGAGAGTCCACAAGGCTTTCACAGACTTGAATGAGCATTCGCTCTTTGCCTTTGAGCGTGATGAAATCGACTTCGCGGCCGCGCTTTGTTTTGTAGTAATGAATCTGCAACCCAAGTCTGCGCAAATGCACAAAGACAAGGTTTTCTAAGAAGTGTCCGCTGTTTGCTAAAAGTCCTGAAGCAACTGAGCGTACTAGGGAATGATCTATGCAATACACCTTCTTGGAATTTGCGTTTGCCTTGGATACCGAGGCATCAAAAATTCGTACAGAAAAAAGAAAGTACGCATCTTCAAACTATTCTAAATATTCAGCCACCGACATCTTGGGAACCTTATGCCCCAAGGAATGAAGGTAGTATAAATTACCGGTATTGCTAATCCATCCAGCGGATGGCTTGTTCGATTCGGCCAACACGTTCTACGTGCAATCCTTGAATGTTAGGAACGCGGCCTTCGGTGGGCACTAGTATGCGTTCGAAGCCAAGACGATGTGCTTCTTTGACGCGAAGCTCTAATTGAGACACAGAACGAACTTCGCCCGAAAGCCCAAGCTCACCAATCACAATTGCTTTGGGGGGTAAGCGTTTGCCCATGTGATTACAAGCAACAGCGAGTGCAAGAGCTAAATCGGTACCAGGATCATCGACGCGTAAACCGCCTGCAACGCTTACAAATACATCGCTCGCACCCACTGAGATGCCTGCGAACTTATCGAGCAAGGCAAGGATAATGGTGAGGCGCTTTTGATCGATGCCAGCAGCGACGCGTTGTGCCACGGAATAGTTGGTTGAATTGACTAGTGCCTGAATCTCGAAAAGCATTGCGCGAGAACCTTCGAGAGTACAGCTGACAACTGAGCCTGGGTGCGATTGGGTGATGGGGTTTAAAAAGATGCGTGAAGGGTTTTCAACAGGTTCAAGGCCATGGCCAGTCATTTCAAAAACGCCAATCTCATCGGTGGCGCCAAAGCGATTTTTAATGGTGCGCAGAATGCGGTACTGGTGGTTGCGATCACCTTCAAAATAGGCAACGGTATCCACCATGTGTTCAAGCACGCGTGGGCCAGCGATCTGCCCTTCTTTGGTGACATGGCCAACGAGGAAAGTAACGCAACGGTGCGTCTTTGCAAAGACCATGAGTTCCATGGTGCATTCGCGTAATTGATTGAGGCTGCCTGGAGTGCCTGGTAAATCTTCGCGATAAACCGTTTGTATGGAATCAACGACCATGACTTCGGGCTTGAGGCGCTTGGCTTCATCGAGCACACGGCGCAAGTTCGTTTCGCACAGAAGCATTAATTCTGACCCAGAAACTTGCAAACGCTCAGAACGCAATTTCACCTGAATCGCACTTTCTTCACCAGTTACATACAAGGTTCGAACACCTGCTGAAGCGAGGGTTGCTAAGGTTTGTAAAACGAGTGTTGATTTACCAATGCCAGGGTCTCCGCCCAATAAAATCAAGGATCCTGGGGCAAGGCCTCCACCGAGAGTTCGGTCGAGTTCGGTGTTGCCTGTAGATAAACGCTTCGTGTCTTCGGCGGCGATTGAACCTAAGGATTGTGCGGCTCCGCCTGCAGAAATAGCAGAGCCAATGCCACGTGTTGGTTGCGTTGATTCAATTGCTTTTTCTTCGAGCGCAGACCATTCACCACAGCTTAAACACTTACCAGTCCATTTGCTAGTAGTAGTTCCGCAAGCTTTGCAAACATATTGGGTTTCGGCTTTTTTTGCCATAGATTATTCTTCGAGGCTAAAGACTTCAAGGTCGCGGTTTTTGCCTTTGAGCTGGAATGAACCTTGTGGCTCTGCTGTATAACCTTCGAGGTGAGGCATTTTGCGTACAAAGGTTTCCGACATGAGAGCATCGCGTTTCAGCAGGTTGCATAAGGATTGCAGGCGTGCTGTGGTGTTGAGCGCATCACCATGGTAAGCCATTTCAGATCCGTAGTTCCCGACTTCAGTAGAGACTACGCGACCAACATGCAACGCGGCTTTGAAGTGTGGATATGTTCCATACTTTTTTTCGAAGCGTCGCCGCGTTTTTCGAAAGCATTGCACCGCATCAAAGTAACAGAGCACAGGGCGAGCACGGCGGCGGCAACTCGCCATAGTCCAAGTCAGGATGACTCCATCTCCAGCAAACTGATAGACTTCGCCACGGTTTTCTACACAGCAATTCGAAAGTAGTTGAAAGTAATCGCGCAAAAATCCGCTGTAACTGAAGTGCCCAAGCTCTTCGGCTAAGGTCGTTGCAGACTTGAGATCGATAAACATGAAAATTCGTTCTTCTTCCGTGGGATCTTGATACTTGCCCAGTACGGAGTTGATAAGTACGCGCGAACCGAATTTCTTGCTGACTGAACGAGCAAAAGTGATCAAGAAAGATGAGATAAACATGAAGATAAAGAAGATCATAATTTCTTGCGAAGACAGCACTTGCACAAGAGAATCCATTGAGCTTGGTGTGAACATTTCATCTTGGTTTTGCAACGTGGCAAGAAAATGCACAATGATGATATTGGACAAAATGGATGAGCTACTAAAAATAGTGCGAATGATTGTTGATTCAATTAGGGTGCGGTGAAAACGGTCATCTCCTAAGACAAAAACTTCATAGATTCCTTGGGAGAGGCCAGCGAGAAGGCCAAACTGAATTGTGCATGGAATCAAGATGTCCCAAGCAAGAGGGGTTGGCATTCCAAAATAACGGATGAATAGGTAAAAGGATGCAACAGCAAGCCATGCCAATACAAAAAAGCCAATAGACTTAAGCTTGCGCTGATTTAACCTAGAGAGCATACGCTATCAATGCACAAATAAGGGAAGACACCAAAGAAGCAAAACAAAAATGGCTTCGGGTCCAATTTTGTTCGTCAAGAGAAACGAACCCAAGACAAGAGTCATAATTCCGAGAACAAGAAATAGAATGTTGCGAATCCACAGCGATTTGTGTGGATGTTCGTCTTGATCTTGAGAGGAAATTTCATCTTCGGTCATCAAAGGCAAATTAACAAATTTGATACCTTTGCGAGACATGTATTCCGTCTATGTCCACGTGCCTTTCTGCGCCAAGGTTTGCGCTTACTGCGACTTCGCTGTTTTGCAAGGGTCTTTGAAAGTGCATTTGCGCTACCTTGATCTGCTTGCTCGTGAACTCGAAATTCGTTCCAAGTCATACGATAGTAAGCCCCACACTCTTTATCTCGGTGGAGGAACTCCGAGCGAACTTGATCGTGATTGTCTACAATCGCTGTTCGGAATTCTTGCGGATGGTGGTGTGCTGCATCATAGTCTTGCAGAGTTTACGATGGAATGTAATCCTGAAACGACCACTGCTGACCGCATTTTAACGATGCAGCAAGCTGGTGTGAGCCGAGTCAGTCTTGGTGTTCAAAGCTTTGATGCGAAATTATTAGAGACAATTGGGCGCAAAGCCTACCCACATGAGGCTCGTGAGGCTTTGAAAATGCTGGTTTCGCAAGGCTTTCTTGTTTCTGGTGACTTAATGTTTTGTTTACCAGGTCAAAGTGTGAATGGATTTTTGGATGACCTGTGCGAGCTTGTAAATGCTGGTGTTGGGCATGTTTCCTTCTATGGCCTTTCGATTGAAAAGCGCACGCTGTTTGGGCAGTGGGTGCGCAAAGGCCGTGTGGATGCAGATGATGATCGCTATGGTGACTTTTACCGCATGGGTGCTGAGTTCTTAGCGTCCCAAGGCTTTGCTCGTTATGAGGTATCCAATTTTGCGCGAATCGGTCAAGAAGGGATTCATAACAGTCGCTACTGGAAACGGGGTGAGTATTTGGGACTTGGGCCTGGTGCCCATTCGTTTGTAGGTCATATTCGCTATGGTTCTCCTCGCTCTTTTGCACGGTGGCAAGATTGGGTGGAGGCTGGTTGCCCTGAGGCAGGGCAAGAGCTCGATATCCTTGGAGCAGAGCAAGAGCGAATCGAGTGGATTTGGCTAGGGCTGAGGCAAGCGTGCGGCATTGATTTACATGCCTTTGCGGGTGCTGGTCACGGTATAATCAAAGCCTCAATTTGTGAGACTTATGTACAGAAAGGGTGGGTGAGCTGTCAGAATGATGTGTTAAAGATCGTTGGTGAGGGCTGGAATTATATCGATAAGATCGTTGCTGACATTGTTGAACAGGCCCAATGGCCTTGAAATACCTTGCTTTTCGCACTTCCATTCTGGATTGTACTATTCGGACTTGCAGGGTTGTTGTAACGGGTTATCTTCGTTATTTTCGCAGTTCTCGCAATTTGAGAGCTTTGTTTGAGCGGAAAGGTTCGGATCGTGAATATTTGCGTTGTTTCTAAAAAAACTCAGATTACTTTGGATGTAGTGAAGATCTCAGCACAACATGTATGAGTTGTCTTGTCTTCACGGGGGTTATGTTGATGTCTCGTTGTGTGTTTAATAATTCGTTGAAACGTTGCTTCATCCTTATTTTGGGTGTGATGCTTAGCTCGATTTTTGCCCAATCCTTAGATACACTGAGAGTTGGTTCCTTTTGGCAAATTCGCGTTTTGGTAAAAGACTCTTCAAGCAGTGATCTAAATCCCGTTCCGCAATACAACGTGGAATTCAATTTGTTGTTTACGAAAAATTCATTACCTGCTGATACATCTACGTTCAAACTGTGGAGTCTGCGCGACAAGCCTATTAAATATCATGCAAGCGGAGATACCTTTTGGACCCCTTCCGATTCTTTGCACTCCGACTCTGCTTACGGTGGGGCATTGCCTGGATATCGGTATTTCATTTTGACTTCCACAGACTCGGGTTTATTTTCGATCTCTATTGATGATGGTGTGTCGCCTACAAAGACTTTCAATAAAATTGTGTTTTACTTGCCAACCATCAAATATTACGATGAGCAAGGAAATGAAATTACTACGGGCAGAAATATTGGTTTGCAGACCGGCGAATATTTAAAAGTTACTGCAAAAGCTTTACGCCCCGATGGAACATTGGATACAACATTTACAAGTACAAGCGGGCGGCAATGGCTTGTTCCAACGCTTCCCACAGGTTCTGGCATTGAATTTTATAGCCCTGATAATCAAGGCTTACCACTAAATCAGATTGACTCGGTGCTGATGAGTAAGGGTGTGGGAACTTTCTTTCTTAAGAGTGATGCGCCTGTGAATGGAAGTTCTTTTACCATGAATTATGTGACGAGTTCCAACAGTTCGATATTTAGACCGAAAGGCTCTTCGACTTTCCCTGCGACGCTTTCGATTATGTATCCTGATGCGCCAATGCTTGATTCTGCTGTGATTGTTGATTCGGATGGAGATGGCTTGGGTGACAAGATCTCGGGCTACTTCAATATGGGCGTGGACAAAGTTCCCTCAAGCCCTCTCATGAGCTGGGCAAATGATAGCGCAATGCTTCCTGTGGCTACAAAAGGTGCAAGTATTGCATGGACTGCAGGGGCAACTTCAATTGCCGTGACGGTCGATGAAAAGTCTGCACCGAATGGAAAAACTGCGCAAGGTGATTTTGGGGTGACGGTTACTTCGAAGTCTGGGAATCAAGTTCCTACTACGATTCAGATCAAGGATCGCATTGGCCCAGTGATTCAAGCGGTGACCTTACTGCCTGGTAGAAATGGAGCTCCAGACACATTAATTGCGGTGTTTAACAAGCCTTTGGATTCAAGCTTCACATCGGGTTCTGCGTTGATGTTGAATGGTGATGTATTGAATGTGAGTGGCAAAAAATTGGCAAACGGCACATGGCAGTTTATTCCCACAGATGGGACCCTTAAACTTACTGCGGGCGATTCGGTATGGCTTGCTGTGAATGGGGGAATCAAAGCCAGCGATGGAAATTTACCTAGCTCCAACAATAAACCAGCGGTCCTTACCAAGGCGGGAACCTTGCCTGCACTGTCCTCCGCTGGGAACGGCTTCTTTGATTCCAATCACGATGGCAAACTCGATTCTATTGCGATCACATTTTCTGAACCAATTTCGCAAGCTCAAGTGGACTCCATGGATCTTCGCTTCATCTGGAAAGACACGGCTGGCAACCCCATTGAGCTACATCCAAATCCAAAAGACTTGGTGTGGAATTCAAAAAATCCAGATGTTGTCTCTTGGAAATTTAATGCAGACAGTTTGCACATTATGCCTTTCTTGACTTCGATTACCGATGATACTTATGGTTATGGAAATGTGTTGAACCATTGGGTGGTGAATGGGCAAACATTTGCGGATACTGTCGCTATAAAAATGGCAGATCGAATGCCTCCAGTGGCTGAGCTCGCGCAGGTTTGGCCAGAGTCAAATAATCAAGCGAAGGGCGATTCATTGATGATTCGTTTTTCTGAACCCGTGGATACCTCGAAAATTTCGAGCCTTGACTTCCTTGGGTTCCTGCTAGGTGGTGACTCGACAGGTTTTGGAGTAAGCAACCCAACTTGGTCTGATTCTGGGCGCGTTTTTGGTGCACGTATCGCGAAAAATTCTCCGCTAGCAACTCGTGCAAATCCAGGCGATTCACTGCAAATTCTTGCTGGAGCTGCTGCGCTTTCGGATACGTTAGGCAATGCTATGACGACTTCTGGAAATCCGTTGATGCTTGAGGGCGATGCGCGGGTTTTGGTTGAAAATTCATTTAAGGCAGGCGTCAAGAGCCGCGCAGACATTGGCACAGATGCTCCGCTGGGCTCGAATGGAAAGCCCAAGCCCGTGAGCGTGACCTTCTGGGATCGAGGCACTCTGGTGTCTGATTTGCCTAAGGGGTCGTTAGGTGTCTTGCTCGATGTGGGACAATCTACTCTTGGCGATTATGACTCGCTAAATTCAACGCTTAGCTTGGTGGATTCTGCGATTGGAATGAGTTGGAGACTCGATGTTTTTACGAACCTCGGTGGCTTTGTTGCTTCATCGAAGGGTGAAATTCGCTGTGACGATG
>Ga0302287_10000278_pt1 | contig 29029 bp, 23 predicted proteins | sample III_Fen_E2_4_FD_200452 | JGI IMG/M metagenome (GOLD analysis project Ga0302287, IMG submission 200452) | Peat permafrost microbial communities from Stordalen Mire near Abisko, Sweden - III_Fen_E2_4 | ecosystem: Environmental > Terrestrial > Soil > Wetlands > Permafrost | place: Sweden: Abisko...
ACGTCGTCGACGACGCGGAGTTCGTCGAGTCCGACGAGGACGAGACGCGCGACGAGGCCGACGACGAGGGCGGTGCGGCGCCGCGTCGTCGTCGTCGCCGCGGCGGGCGCGGCCGGCGCAGCCGCTCGGAGACCGCGTCGCCCGAGGGCGGCCCCGACGTCGCCCACGAGGACGACGAGGCCGACGAGGGCGACCACGAGGACTCCGAGGAGGACGGCGACCGGTCGCAGGACGAGGAGGGCTCGGCGACGTCGCGTCGCCGTCGTCGTCGGCGCCGCGGGTCGCGCACCGAGTCGTCGGAGCCGGAGACGCGTCCGCGTGCCCGCGGCGACGAGGTCACCGCGCTGCGCGGATCGACGCGCCTGGAGGCCAAGCGTCAGCGCCGCCGCGAGGGACGGGACGCGGGCCGGCGTCGGCAGATCATCAGCGAGGCCGAGTTCCTCGCCCGCCGCGAGTCGGTGGACCGCACGATGGTGGTCCGCGAGCGGGCCGGTCGCACGCAGATCGCCGTGCTGGAGGACGGCGTGCTCGTCGAGCACTACGTGTCCAACCAGGCGCAGGCCTCGATGGTGGGCAACGTCTACCTCGGCCGCGTGCAGAACGTGCTGCCCAGCATGGAGGCGGCGTTCGTCGACGTGGGCAAGGGTCGCAACGCGGTGCTCTACGCGGGCGAGGTCAACTGGGACGCCGCCGGCCTGGAGGGTCAGCCGCGCCGCATCGAGCAGGCGCTGCACTCCGGCGACGCCGTGCTGACGCAGGTGACGAAGGACCCGATCGGGCACAAGGGCGCCCGCCTGACGTCCCAGGTGACGCTGGCCGGCCGCTACCTCGTGCTCGTGCCCGGCGGCGGCATGACCGGCATCAGCCGCAAGCTGCCGGAGCCGGAGCGCAACCGCCTCAAGCGGATCCTGCGCGAGATCGTGCCCGAGTCGTCGGGCGTCATCGTGCGCACCGCGGCCGAGGGCGCGAGCGAGGACGAGCTGCGGGCCGACATCGCCCGGCTGCGCGCCCAGTGGGAGGCGATCGAGGCCCGCGCCAAGACCGCCTCGGCCCCGGCGCTGCTCCAGGGCGAGCCGGACATGGCGATCCGCGTGGTCCGCGACATCTTCAACGACGACTTCGGCTCGCTCGTCGTGCAGGGCGAGGAGGCCTGGACGACGATCTCCGGCTACATCGCCGAGCTCGCCCCCGACCTGGCCGCCAAGGTGACCCGGTGGACGTCGCAGGCCGACGTGTTCGCCGCGCACCGGGTGGACGAGCAGCTGGCCAAGGGCCTGGACCGCAAGGTCTGGCTGCCCTCCGGCGGCTCGCTGGTGATCGACCGCACCGAGGCGATGACCGTGATCGACGTCAACACCGGCAAGTTCACCGGTGTCGGCGGCACGCTCGAGGAGACGGTCACCCGCAACAACCTTGAGGCGGCCGAGGAGATCGTCCGGCAGCTGCGGCTGCGGGACACTGGCGGCATCATCGTCATCGACTTCATCGACATGGTGCTCGAGTCGAACCGTGACCTGGTGCTGCGCCGGCTGGTGGAGTGCCTGGGCCGGGACCGGACCAAGCACCAGGTGGCCGAGGTCACGTCGCTCGGCCTGGTGCAGATGACCCGCAAGCGGGTCGGGCAGGGCCTGGTCGAGGCGTTCAGCGAGACGTGCGAGCACTGCCACGGGCGAGGCTTCGTGCTGCAGGCCGAGCCGGTCGAGCGGGGACCGCGGACCGATGTCGCGGCGCCGCAGCAGCCGACCGAGGCGGCGGCCAAGCGGTCCCGGCGCAAGCGGGGAACCGACACCGGGTCCCCGTCGGTCACGGCCGCGGTGCCCGTCCTGCCGCAGGCGCGGGAGGTCGTCAAGGCGACCCTGGCGACGATCGCGGCGGCCGCGGCGCATGCCCACGAGCACGGCCCCGAGCACCACGAGGAGCCGCTGGCGGCCGAGCCGGTCGCCGAGCCGGAGACCACCGGGTCGGACGTCGTCGTGGACGAGCCTGTCGATCCGGCGGCAGAGGCCGTCGAGCCGCAGACCCCGCCCGCCACGGCTCCGGTGCTCGACGTCTTCGCCGAGCTGGCGGCGCGCCCCCGGCTCGCCTCCGACGAGGTCGCCCCGCAGCTCGTGCCCGACGAGGCCGGCGTGGACGTCGAGCTCGAGCTGACGGCCGTGGACCCCGCGGTCTTCGCGCCGGAGCCGGGCGACGACTCCGCGACGGACGACGCAGCGGCGGACCCCGTGGGCTGACGTCGGGACGGGCGGCCGTCCAGGTTTGACCGGGCCCTTCCGGGTCCGTACCCTGGACCGTCGGCGCGCATGCGTGCCGGTCGAGCGTGCCGTCACGGAACTGTCACCGACGGTGGTCGCCGACGTGAACCCCAGGCCTTCGCGGCGCGGGTGTGCGCGAGCGGAGATCACGGTGACACGCCGCAGGAGCACCAGGCAGACGCAGGACTTCGAGCAGAGATGAGCAGCAACGTGGTGTACGCGATCGTGAAGGCGGGCGGCCGTCAGGAGAAGGTCGCCGTGGGCGACATCGTGGTCGTGGACCGCCTCGCCGCCAAGGTCGGCGAGAGCGTCAACCTGCCGGCCCTGCTCCTCGTCGACGGTGAGACGTTGACCACCGACTCGGCCGCCCTGGCCGGCATCACCGTGACCGCCGAGGTCGTCCGGGACGAGCGCGGCCCGAAGATCGACATCCTGCGGTACAAGAACAAGACGGGGTACCGCCGCCGGCAGGGCCACCGCCAGGACCTGACCCGACTCAAGGTCACCGCCATCGGCTGAGCCCGTCCCGGGCTGCCACCACTCGTCGCAGGAGAGCATCGACATGGCACACAAGAAGGGCGCGAGCTCCTCGCGCAACGGTCGCGACTCGAACGCCCAGCGCCTCGGCGTGAAGCGGTTCGGTGGCCAGGTCGTCAACGCGGGCACGATCATCGTCCGTCAGCACGGCACCCACTTCCACCCCGGCGTCAACGTGGGCCGCGGGGACGACGACACCCTGTTCGCGCTGGCCGACGGCGCGGTGGCTTTCGGCACCCGTCGCGGCCGGAAGGTCGTCGACGTCGTCGCTGCGGTCTGACCCGCAGGGGCCGGCCAGCCACATCCGTTCCGACGTAGGGGCGCACCGTGGGGTGCGCCCCTTTCGTCGTCCCGAGAACCATTCCAGCAAAGGAGGTGCACGGTGACGACATTCGTCGACCGGGTGGTGTTGCACGCGGCCGGGGGTGGTGGCGGCCACGGCTGCGCCTCCATCCGGCGGGAGAAGTTCAAGCCGCTGGCCGGCCCCGACGGGGGCAACGGCGGGCACGGCGGTTCGGTCATCGTGGCGGTGGACCCGCAGGTGACGACGTTGCTGGACCTGCACCACGCCCCGCACCGCATCGCGGCGTCGGGTACCGCGGGGATGGGTGACAACCGGTCCGGCTCCACCGCGGCGGACCTCGTCGTCGGCGTGCCCGACGGCACGGTGGTCAAGTCGACCGACGGCGAGGTGCTCGCCGACCTCATGGGGCCGGGGGCGCGCTTCGTCGTGGCGGCGGGTGGCCGCGGTGGGCTGGGCAACGCCGCGCTGGCCTCGCCGCGCCGCAAGGCCCCGGGCTTCGCGCTGCTCGGCGAGCCGGGCGAGGCGCTGGACGTGGTGCTCGAGCTGAAGTCGATCGCGGACGTGGCGCTGGTGGGGTTCCCCAGCGCAGGCAAGTCCAGCCTGGTCGCGGCGCTGTCCGCCGCGCGGCCCAAGATCGCGGACTACCCGTTCACCACCCTGGTGCCCAACCTCGGCGTGGTGCAGGCCGGTGCGGAGCGGTTCACCGTCGCCGACGTGCCGGGCCTCATCCCGGGGGCGTCGGAGGGCAAGGGCCTCGGCCTGGAGTTCCTGCGGCACATCGAGCGCTGCGCGGTCATCGTGCACGTGCTGGACTGCGCGACCCTCGAACCCGACCGCGACCCGCTGTCCGACCTCGACGCGATCGAGGCCGAGCTCGGCGCCTACGCGGGTGACCTGGGCATCGAGGGCGGCCGGGTGCCGCTCATGGAGCGCGCGCGCGTCGTGGTGCTCAACAAGATCGACGTGCCGGACGGGCGTGAGCTCGCCGAGCTGGTGCGCCCGACGCTCGTCGAGCGCGGGTTGCCGGTGTACGAGGTCTCGGCGGTCTCGCACGAGGGACTGCGACCCCTGACGTTCGCGCTCGCCGCCCTGGTGGCGGACGTGCGGGCCGAGGCCGCCGCGGTCGAGGCGCCCCGGATCGTGCTGCGGCCGACCGCGGTCGACGAGGTGGGCTTCACGGTGACGCGCCGGGAGTCCGGGGACTCGGTGTGGTTCGCCGTCCGCGGCGTCAAGCCCGAGCGCTGGGTGCGCCAGACGAACTTCACCAACGACGAGGCGGTCGGCTACCTGGCCGACAGGCTCGCCCGGCTGGGTGTCGAGGAGGCGCTGCTCGCGGCGGGTGCGGTCGCGGGGGACGAGGTGCGGATCGGCCCCGAGACGAACGCCGTCGTCTTCGACTGGGAGCCGACCCTGCTCACGGGCTCCGAGCTGCTCGGCGGCCCCCGCGGCACCGACCTGCGGCTCGACGACCACTCCCGGCAGACCCGCGGCGAGCGCCGGTCGGGCCACAAGGACCGGATGGACGCCAAGGCGGAGGCTCGGGCGGCGCTCTGGACCGAGCGCGAGTCCGGTGTCTGGACCGACCCCGCCGACTGAGCGGCGGTCGAGCTCGACCGCGGCGCGCGGCATCCAGCGGGCGGAAGGTCCGCGGGCGGGGCCGCGCGGCGGGGGACAATGCCGCACGTGAGCGGCGAGGTACTGCAGGCCCGTGGGCAGCTGCCCTGGGCGCACCGGATCGTGGTCAAGGTCGGCTCGTCGTCCCTCACGGACGGCTCCGGTCACCTGGACCCCGACCGGTTGCGCGCGCTGGTCGACGTGCTGGCGTCCCGGCGCCAGGCTGGTCAGCAGGTGGTGCTCGTCTCGTCCGGTGCGATCGCGGCCGGGATCGGGCCGCTCGCTCTGGCGTCCCGGCCCCGGGACCTGGCGACCCAGCAGGCGGCGGCCTCGGTGGGGCAGGGGCTGCTGATCGCGCACTACACGCGCGCCTTCCAGTCCCACGGCCTGCAGGTGGCCCAGGTGCTGCTCACGGCCGACGACACGGTGCGGCGCGGCCACTACCGCAACGCCTACCGCGCGTTGAACCGGCTGCTCGACCTCGACGTGGTGCCGGTGGTCAACGAGAACGACGCCGTGGCCACCGAGGAGATCCGGTTCGGCGACAACGACCGGCTGGCCGCCCTGGTGTCGCACCTGGTGCACGCGGACGCGCTCGTGCTGCTGTCCGACGTGGACGCGCTGTACACCGGTCCGCCGTCCCGGCCCGGCAGCCGGCGCATCTCGACGGTGGGCGGTCCGGCCGATCTCGACGACGTCGAGGTGGGTGGCCGCGGGAGCGCCGTCGGCACCGGAGGCATGGTGACCAAGCTCGAGTCGGTCGCCATCGCCACCGGCTCCGGCGTCCCGGTGGTGCTGACCTCGGCAGCCCGCGCCGCGGAGGCGCTCGCCGGCGAGGACGTGGGCACGTGGTTCGCCGCCACCGGCCGGCGCCGTTCGATCCGGCTGCTGTGGCTGGCGCACGCGGCGCGGACCCGTGGCCGGCTGGTGCTCGACGAGGGCGCCGTGCGCGCCGTGACGGAGCGGCACACGTCGCTGCTGCCGGCAGGGGTGACCGGGTCCGACGGCGACTTCGAGGCAGGCGATCCGGTGGACATCGTCGGGCCGGACGGCGTGGTGGTGGCCCGCGGCCTGGTCGCTTACGCGGCGGAGGAGCTGCCTGGCCTGCTCGGTCGGTCCACGCGGGAGCTGCGCGCGGAGCTCGGCCCCGGCTGGGACCGCGAGCTGGTGCACCGCGACGACATGGTCCTGGTGCGGCGCAGGGCGCGGGCTACCCTGGACCGATGACCGCCTCCCCGGACACCGTGGCCCCGCTGAGCTCGGGACCCGCCGTCGCGCTCGCCGACGCCAACCCGTCGGTCGACGTCACCGCCGAGGTGACGGCGCTCGCCCGCCGGGCCAGGACGGCCTCCCGCGCGCTGGCCACCGCGAGCCGCGCGACGAAGGACGCGGCGCTGCGTGCACTGGCGGACGCCGTCGTCGCCGCGACGGACGAGATCCTGGCGGCCAACGCCGACGACGTCGAACGCGGGCGTGCGGCCGGCACATCCCCCGGGCTGCTCGACCGGCTGGCGCTGACCAGCGACCGGATCGTGGGCATCGCCGACGCGCTGCGCGAGCTCGCGGGACTGCCCGACCCGGTGGGCGAGGTGGTGCGCGGCTCGACCCTGCCGAACGGGATGCGGCTGCGCCAGGTCCGGGTGCCGATGGGCGTCGTCGGGATGATCTACGAGGCCCGGCCGAACGTGACGGTGGACGCGGCCGGCCTGGCGCTGAAGAGCGGCAACGCCGTGATCCTGCGCGGCGGGACCGCGGCGGCGAGCAGCAACGGGGTGATCGTCGGCGTGCTGGCGGCGGCCCTGGAGTCGGTCGGCCTGCCCGGCGACCTCGTGCAGTCCATCGACGCGTACGGGCGCGCGGGCGCGGTGGCCTTGATGCACGCCCGCGGCCTGGTGGACGTGCTGGTGCCCCGGGGCGGCGCCGACCTGATCCGGACCGTGGTGCGGGAGGCGAGCGTGCCGGTGATCGAGACCGGTGTGGGCAACTGCCACCTGTACGTCGACGCAGGCGCGGACGTCCCGCGGGCGGTCGCGATCCTGCTCAACGGCAAGACCCAGCGGGTCGGCGTGTGCAACGCGCTGGAGACGCTGCTGGTGCACACCGACGCCGCGGAGGAGTTCCTGCCCACGGCCCTGGCGGCGCTCGCCGCGGCCGGCGTCACGGTGCACGGCGACGCGGCCACGCTGGCGATGGCGCCGGACGGCCTCGCGACGGTGCCCGCAACCGACGACGACTGGGCCCGGGAGTACCTGTCGCTCGACCTGGCGGTGCGGGTGGTCGACAACCTCGACGCGGCGCTCGAGCACATCCGCACCTGGAGCACCGGGCACACGGAGGTCATCTGCACCCGGGACCTGGCCGCCTCGGAGCGCTTCGTCGCGGAGGTGGACAGCGCGGCGGTGATGGTCAACGCCTCGAGCCGGTTCACCGACGGCGGCCAGCTGGGCCTAGGCGCGGAGATCGGCATCTCCACCCAGAAGCTGCACGCGCGCGGCCCGATGGGGCTGGCCGAGCTGACGACGACGAAGTGGGTCGTGCACGGGGACGGTCACGTCCGACCCTGAGGTTCGTGGCGTCCGTGAGAGACTGGACGTTCCCACCAGCGAGGAGGATCCCGCGTGCAGGCTGCCCTGGCCGCCGCCGACGAGCTCGGCATGGCCCTCCCGTTCCCTCCCGTGGTCTTCGGCGTCGGGGCCTTCCTCGGTCTCGTCGCGCTGCTGGCCGTGACCTTCGCCTTCCGGCACGCCGGTTCGCGGCACTGACGCGAGGAGCGTCCCCGATCCGATGAGCCGACCGCGTCTAGGTGTGATGGGTGGCACGTTCGACCCCATCCACCACGGCCACCTCGTCGCGGCCAGTGAGGTCGCGGCGACCTTCGGGCTCGACGAGGTCGTGTTCGTCCCCACCGGCATCCCGACGTTCAAGCAGGACGTCGAGGTGACGCTGCCCGAGCACCGGTACCTGATGGCGGTCATCGCGACGGCGTCGAACCCGCGGTTCACCGTCAGCCGGGTGGACATCGAGCGGGGCGGCGTCACCTACACCGTCGACACCCTGCGTGACCTCAAGTCGGCTCGGCCCGAGGCCGACCTCTACTTCATCACCGGCGCGGACGCCCTGGCACAGATCCTCACGTGGAAGGATGCTGGACGACTGTTCACCATGGCGCACTTCGTCGGGGTCACCCGGCCGGGGCACAAGCTGACGGTCGAAGGGTTGCCGGGGGAGCACGTCAGCGTGACGGAGGTCCCGGCGATGGCGATCTCGTCCACCGACATCCGGGCGCGGGTGCGCACCGGCAAACCCGTGTGGTACCTCGTCCCGGACGGGGTGGTCCAGTACATCGGCAAACACAGCTTGTATCGAGGTCCTGATGAGTGAAACCGGCCAGCGGCGCAGCCGCCGAGAGCTGCGGGCCGAGGGCGAGGCCACCGAGGCCGCCGCCCCGGCCCAGCCCGCGCGCGCCCCCGAGTGGCTGACGACCTCCGCCGCGTCGCCTGCCGTGGAGCCGGCCCCGATCACCTCGTCCCGGCGAGCGCTGCGCGGGCAGCCGCCGACGAACCCCACCGCCGGCACCGCGCCCGCCGCCGCAGCCGGGTCGTGGGTCTCGACGACTGCCGCTGCGCCGGCGCCCGCGCCGGCGCGCCCGTCGTGGACCGCGCCCGCTCCGGGCTCGTGGACCGGCGCTCCTCAGGCGCCCGAGCAGCGGTCCGAGATCCGGCCACAGCCGCGCTCACAGCCTCGTCCGGAGCCTCGCCCCGAGGTGACCCCGCCCCGCCCGACGACGCCGGTTCCGAGCCGCCCGGCCACCCCGGCCGCCGGCACCCCGACCTGGGCGACGCCCGCGCCGACGGCGTCCGCTGCCGCCGTGCCGTTGCGCACCCGGCGCTCGAGCCGCGACACGCTCGACCCCACGGTGTCGGGTCCCGTCGTCCCCTCGGGTGGTGGCGAGCGCACGGCCGAACGCCGGCCGACGACCCCTGCTCCGCCGCAGCGCTCGCCGATCCCCGCGCAACCGGCCCCGCCGCGCACCCCCGCGTGGCCCACCAGCCCCGACGCGAGCCGGGCGGCCCCTGCAGCGGCGCAAGATGCGCGTCCGACGCCCGGCTGGGCACCCACGGCGCCCAGCGCGCCGGCCGCGCCGACGACTCCCGTCGCCCCGGCCGTCCGGTCGACGCCCCCACCAGCGGCGACGCTCGCACCGGCCCCGGCCGCGCCCGCCGCCTCGCCCGTCTGGGTGCCGACGTCGCGTCCGGCACCCGCCCGCCCCGAGCAGCCGGCACCTCGTCTGCCGGTCGAGCGGCCCGAGGCGACCACCGCGTACGTCGAGCCGGTGCGCCCCGACCCCGACCCTGTCGCACCCGCCCGGGTATCCGCCGTCCAGCGGTCGGCGACGTTCCCGCCGACGACGGCCGGCGCCACCGAGCCTGCCCCCGGCGTCGGAGCGGACAAAGCCGAGCGCCCGTCGGGGGAGTGGCCGGCATGGCGCCCGACCCCCACGGCTGCCACCCCGTTCACACCGGTCCGTCCGGCGGGTGCCGCGGCTGCCGCAACCGCAGCCGGCGCATCGGCCGCCGCCGTGGCAGGCGCCGCGCCCGCGGGCGCACCGGTGGTGTCGTCCCTGGCCGCCTCTCCGTTCGCCCCGGCGCCGTCGTCAACGGTGCCCCGGCCGGCCGGGCCGCCCTCTGGCCCGGGCGAGACCCACGTGCCGATCGCCGGCCCCGGCGAGGCCCACGTCCCGTTCGCGGGCCCCGGTCTGTCGTCGGCCGAGGAGGACGACGACGACGCCGAGGACGACGAGGTGGGCGTGCGCCGGCACTACCCCTACACCTGGCTGCACCTGATCGTGCTGGCCCTGGTCGCGTTCGTGCTGGGATTCCTCCTCTTCGCGCTCTGGAAGCAGGGCAGGAGCGCAGACTCTGAGGGCGCATCCGCGCCCGCCGCCGTCGTCATCGTGGCGGACGGCTTCACCGGGACGGCCGATCCGGCCGTGCTCGGCTGACCGTCCCCGCTCATCGCCCCCCGAGGAGACCCATGCCCGCGTCCGAACGTGCCGTCGAGCTGGCGATCGCTGCCGCCCGGGCGGCGAGCGACCGCAAGGCCGAGGAGATCATCGCTCTCGACGTCAGTGCCCAGCTGGTGCTCACCGACGTCTTCCTCATCGCCTCCGGCACCAACGAGCGGCAGGTCGGTGCGATCGTCGACTCCGTCGAGGAGGCGCTGCACCACCTGGGTGCCAAGGCCTTGCGCCGGGAGGGCAAGACCGCGGGCCGGTGGGTGCTCATCGACTTCGGCGACATCGTCGTGCATGTGCAGCACGCCGAGGACCGCGTGTACTACGCGTTGGAGCGGCTGTGGCGGGACTGCCCGGTGATCGAGCTGCCGGAGGACGCCCGGGGTGAGCAGGACCGGGACCTGTGACCGTCGGTCGGCTGCTGCTGTGGCGCCACGGGCGGACCGCCGCCAACGCCACCATGCGGCTGCAGGGCCAGATCGACGAGCCGCTCGACGAGGTCGGCCGCTGGCAGGCCCGCACCGCGGCCGCCGCGATCCTGGCCCGGTACGCGCCGACCGCCATCGTCTCGTCCGACCTGTCCCGGGCCCGCGCGACGGCCGACTACCTGGCGCGTGACGTGCCGGCTCCCGTGGTGCTCGACGAGCGGCTGCGAGAGCGCAGCTTCGGCTGCTGGGAGGGTATGAGCGGCGACGACATCTCGGCGCGCTGGCCTCGGGAGTTCGCGGCGTGGCGCGCCGGCGCGGACCCGGAGGGCGTCGACGCGGAACCGCGGGCGCAGGTCGCCGCCCGGCTCGGGGTGGCGGTGCGCGAGCACGCGGCGGCGCTCGGCCCCTCCGACACGCTGGTCGTCGTCTCGCACGGCGCCGCGATCGCGCTGGCGACGGGCGAGCTGCTCGACCAGCCGCCCTCGTGGCGTGGCGTGATGGGACTGCGCAACGCGCACTGGGCGGAGCTGACGCCGTCGCGCGGTGACGTGGCCCCCGGCTGGCGGCTGCACGGGTTCAACATCGGCCCCACCGACGCCTCCCGGGACTGGGACGCGGGCCCCGACCATGCCTCCACACCGGCCGACGATGCGACCGCGGAGACCCGCGACCCGGATTAGCGCGGGCGGGCCGTTGTCGCCTAGACTCTCGTGGCGCCCCGGGAGGGGCGTCGCGGCCCGGAGACGGGCCACGGGGCTGTGGCGCAGCTGGTAGCGCACCTGCATGGCATGCAGGGGGTCAGGGGTTCGAGTCCCCTCAGCTCCACTCTGAGGTCTTCCCCGAGTTCCGGCTCGTCCGAGTATGGGGAATTTGAGCACGATGAAGGGCATCTGACCGTTGGTCAGGTGCCCTTCGTTATGTCGGGAGCGGGTGTTCACGCCGCGAGTTGCTCGGCTATCTCGAGGCGTGCGATGTTCGCGTCGTCCAGCGCGCGCTGGTCGGCTTGGGTGGGGGGCCCGGGCGGTGACGTCCGGGCCCCGCTGGTGAAGCCCCCTGACCTCGTCGGTCCGCCCGGGGTCGACGGTGCTGCTACTCGGCGAGCGCCGGCAGGCGACGGTCCAGCCAGCGCGGCAGCCACCAGTTCCGCTCGCCCAGCGCGGCCATCGTCGCGGGCAGCAGGACTGCGCGCACCACGGTGGCGTCGAGGAGCACCGCCGCGGCGAGGCCGATGCCCAGCTGCTTGAACTCGAGCAGCGACAGCGACGCGAACACGCTGAACACGCCGACCATCACCACGGCCGCGGAGGTGACCACCCCGGCCGACGCCGTCACACCCCGCGCGACGGCGACCCGCGTCGGGTCTCCCTGCGCCCGCGCCTCACGGATCCGGCTCACGACGAACACGTGGTAGTCCATCGACAGCCCGAACAGGATGACGAAGAGGAACAGCGGGAGCCAGTCGATGATGAACCCGCTCGGCTGCACGCCGAGCAGCGACGTGGCGAACCCGTGCTGGAACACGAGCACGAGCAGTCCGTACGCGGCGCCGACCGAGAGCAGGTTGAGCGCCAGCGCGGTGAGGGCGACGACGACGGACCGGAACGCCCGGACCAGCACCACGAACGTGGTGAGCAGGACGAACGCGATGACGAGCGGGAGGTGGGAGGTCAGGGCCGCCCCGAAGTCCCGGGCGCTCGCGGTGGGGCCGGTCACCGCGACCTGAGCCCCGGGCAGCGCTTCGCGCAGCGCGGGGACGAGGCGGTCACGCAGCAGGGTCAGCGACCGCTCGGCCGCGGGGGCGCCCGAGTCGCCGGTGACCGCGAGGTCCACCCGTGCGGTCCTACCGTCGGGGGCGACGTCGACAGCGGCGTCCGCGAGGTCCGCGAACGCTCCGGACGCGCCGGCGTCGGCCACCAGCGTGTTCATCGCGCTCGTGACGGCCGCGGCGTCGAGCGGTGCGCCCTCCGACCAGACGGCCACAGTGTGCGCCGAGCCGGCTTGCGGGAACGCCGTCGTCAGCGCGCTGTAGGTCCGCACCGCGGGGATCGACTGCGGCATCGACTCGACGCCCGACTCGCCCGTCCGCATCCCGAGCGCCGGCAGCGCGAGGACCACGAGCGCGGTCGCCGCGAGCACGGCCGAGACGACCGGTTTGGCCAGCACCACCCGCATCGCGGCGGGCCAGAACCGGCCCGCGCCGGACCGGCCCAGGCGGTGCAGCAGCGGGATCCGTGGGCGGTCGATCCGGTCGCCGAGCAGGGACAGCACCGCGGGCAGCACCGTGAGCGAGCCCGCGACGGCCACGGCGACGACGAGCATCGTGCCGATGGCCATCGAGGTGAACACGACCTGGCCGGACAGGAGCAGCCCGGACATCGCGATGATCACGGCGGCCCCGGAGATCACGACGGCCCGGCCGCTCGTCGCGGCGGCGACGTCGATCGCGTGCAGGCTGCTCGCGCCGCGCGCCCGCTCCTCCCGGGTGCGCCGGACGTAGAACAGCGAGTAGTCGACCCCGACGGCCATGCCGACGAGCAGGATGACGCTGTTCAGCGTGTCCGTCGCGGGCACGAGGTGAGACGTGAGCGCGGCCAGGCCGATCGCGGTTCCGACGGCGGACAGGGCGAGCAGCACGGGGACTCCGGCGGCGAAGAGCGCGCCGAAGGTGAGCAGCAGGATCGCGAAGGTGATCGGCAGGCTCAGCCGCTCCGCCCGCGCGAAGTCGTCGCTCACCTGCGCGTTCACGGCGTGGTCGAGGGACACCCCGCCGACCTGGTCGATCGCGAGGCCCGGGTGCGCCCGGGCCACCTCGGCCGTGGCGGCGAGCACGGCGTCGATCCGGCCGCCCGCGAGCTCGGCGGCGGCGGCGCCGGTGGCGGTCCCGACGTCGAGGGTCACCGGGACCATCGCCGAGCGCCCGTCGGCGGAGGAGACCGGATCGCCGACGGCGCCGACGGCGCGCAGCGGCTCGAGCCGCGCCCGCAGCTCGGCGGCGACCGCTCCGACATCGGCGGCGGCGAGCGAGGTGCCGCGCGGCGCCTGGATGAGCACGCGCTCGGTGAGGTTCGCGGGGTAGCCGGCCCGTTCGAGCACGCGGTCGGCGCGGCCGGCTTCGCCGGAGCCCGTCTCGCCGTCGGTGAGCGTGCGCGGCCCGACCGCGCTGCCGGCGCCGATGGCCACGGCGACGACGAGTGCCCAGAGCAGCACGGCCACCCAGCGGTGCCGGGCGCTCCAGCGGGCGAGGCGCTGGGTCGCACCGACCGGGCCCGGTCGGCGGCTCGACCGGCCACTCGGTCGGGCTTCGCGCGGACGGGCCGGCTCTGCGGTGGGCTTCGAGTCGGGGTGTCCCGGCGTCATGACGGTCATGGGTGCTCCTCGGTGCGAGCGGCTTCGGGGGTGGAAACGGGGCGTTGAGCTGCCGCTCTTACCCTTGCGGGCGTGCCACCTGCGCGTCTGTGCCGCCAGCCACCGAGCCGGGGTGGGGTTAACCCCTGGGTCGGCCCGGTGGCCCACCGGGTCGTGACCGCCCCGGCGCGGTCACTAGCCTCGAACCTGTTCGACACCCGACAGGAACGGAACCATGATCCGAGCCGAGATGTCCCCGCTGCGCCGGTGGGTAGGCCAGCCGCTGCTCGAGCTGGCCTACGTGTCGCTGAGCCTGTTCGTCGGCGTCGTGACCTTCACGCTCGCGGTGACCGGGCTCGCCCTCGGCGTCGGGCTGCTGCCGCTATTCCTGCTCGGCCTGCCGGTGCTGCTCGGGACGGTGTACGTCGTGCACGGGCTGGCCTGGTTCGAACGCACCCGGGCCGCCGTGTTCCTCGGTGTCGAGCTCGCACCGCGGCCGATGGCGGGCGGCACGGGGCAGCACTGGCTGCGCCGGGCCTGGAGCCGGATCGCGTCCGCCGAGTTCTGGAAGGAGACCTCGTACGCGCTGCTGCTCTTTCCGCTCGGCGTGCTCTCCGGCGCGGTGGTGCTGTCCTTCTGGGCGGCCGCGCTCGCGGGCCTGCTGCTGCCCGTCTACGCGAGCCGGTTGCCGGGCCAGAGCGCGATCACCTGGCTGCACTGGTCGACGAACCTCGAGATCGCGGCCGGATTCGCGGCGGGGGTGCTGCTGCTCGTGCTCGCCCGGCTGCTCACGTCCGCGTTCGCCGCGGCGCACCTCGCGCTCGCGGTCGCGCTGCTCTCGCCCAGCGAGAACGACGCCCTGCGCCGCGAGGTGACCCGGCTGACCACGACGCGGGCCCGGATGGTCGACGCCGCCGACGCCGAGCGCCGCCGGATCGAGCGGGACCTGCACGACGGCGCGCAGCAGCACCTCGTCGCGCTCGCGATGAACCTCGGCCGCGCCCGGCTCAAGCTCGACTCCGACCCCGAGGGTGCGCGGCTCCTGGTCGAGCAGGCCCACCTGGAGGCGAAAGAGTCGATCGTCTCGCTGCGCAACGTCGTGCGGGGCGTGCACCCCGCGGTGCTCACCGACCGTGGGCTCGACGCGGCGCTCTCCGCCCTGGCGGCGCGCTCACCCGTGCCCGTGCGGCTCGACGTCGACGTCGCGCCCCGGCCGAGCGCGACGGTCGAGGCCGTGGCCTACTTCGTGGTCAGCGAGGCGCTCACCAACATCGCGCGGCACGCGCACGCCACCCACGCCGCAGTGCGCCTAGAGCGCGCGGATGATCGCCTCGTCATCACGGTGTCCGACGACGGGACCGGGGGCGCGACCGAGTACCCCGGCGGGGGCCTGGCGGGCCTGCGAGACCGGGTCGCCGCCGTCGACGGGACTCTCGACCTGCGCAGCCTGCCGACCCGCGGGACCACCGTGACCGTGGAGGTACCGTGCGCGTCCTGATCGCCGAGGACTCGGTGCTGCTGCGCCAGGGTCTGGTGCACCTGCTCACCGACGCGGGACTCGAGGTGGTCGCCGCCGTCGACGACGCGGACAAGCTCCTGCGCGCGGTCGACGAGCACCGCCCGGACATCTGCGTCGTCGACATCCGGATGCCCCCGACCCACACGGACGAGGGCGTGCGTGCCGCGCTCGTGATCCGGGCGCAGCACCCCGAGGTGTCGGTGCTGATGCTGAGCCAGTACGTCGAGGAGCGCTACGCGCTCGACCTCATCGCGTCGAACCCGCACGGCTTCGGGTACCTGCTCAAGGACCGCGTCGCCGACGTGGCGGAGTTCATCGAGGCGGTCCGCCGGGTCGCGACCGGGGGCACCGCGCTCGACCCCGAGGTGATCCAGCAGCTGCTCGTGCGCAGCCGGCGGCCCGATCCGCTCGGCGCGCTCACGCCGCGCGAGTCCCAGGTGATCGGGCTCATGGCGGAGGGCCGGTCGAACGCCGGGATCGCCCGCGAGCTGGTCGTCAGCGAGGGCGCGGTCGAGAAGCACGTGAGCTCGATCTTCAGCAAGCTCGGCCTGCCCCCGGCCGAACAAGACCATCGACGTGTGCTGGCCGTCCTCCGCTGGCTCGACGGCTGAGGAGGCCAACCATGGGACACCCGTCGACGATCGGCTCTCTGGCCTGGTCATCGCGGCCTCTCTAGCATTGAGGCACTCGACGTCGACGCCAGGAGCCGGACGATGACCACGGCCGCGAAGGTTCAGCCCACGGTGTCCCGCGGCCGGGCTCACTATGGTGTCGACGGCCCGAACTCGGTGGCCGGGCTCGTGCTCGGGGCGTCAGGACTGCTCGCGGGCGCCGCCGTGGCCCTGGCCGCCCGGCGACGGGTCGGCGCGCTGCTGCTCGCGGGTGGTGCGTTGCAAGCGCTCCGAGCCGGCACCTACCTGTACGCCACGCTGCGCGGCAAGTTCGTCGTCTGGGAGCGCGAGGTCGCTGCGCTCGACCTGACCGGCAGCGAGCAGGTGCTCGACCTGGGCTGTGGCACCGGCGCGGTGCTGCTGACGGTCGCACGTCGCCTCACCACCGGTCGGGCCACCGGCCTCGACCTGTGGCGGCCCGGTGACCAATCGCAGAACTCCGAGTCCGCCACCCGGCGAAACGCCGAAGCCGAAGGCCTGGCCGACCGGATCAACCTGGTCACGGGCGACATGCGTGCCCTGCCGTTCGACGACGCCTCCTTCGACCTGGTCGTCTCCAGCCTGGCCGTGCACAACGTCCCCGGCGCGGACGGACGCAAGGTCGCGGTGACCGAGGCGCTGCGCGTGCTGCGCCCTGGTGGTCGCGTGCTGCTGGCCGATGCCCTGCGCGTCGATGAGTACGTCGACACGCTCCGGGCGGCCGGCGCCCTGGACGTCGCGGTCCGGGGCCTGGGATGGCGGGTCTGGTACAGCGGGCCGTGGTTCGTGCTGACCATGGTGACCGCCCGGAAGCCCTGACGGCGGCTGCTGGCGACCGGATCGCGAGCGACGACGTCAGAGCGTGGGCAGCACCTGCTCGCGGACCTGCTTGCGCAGCACCTTGCCGAGCATCGAGCGCGGGGTGTCCTGGATCTGGACGATCCGCTTCGGCACCTTGTACGCGGCGAGGTGCTCGCGGCAGTGGGCCTGCAGTGCCGCCTCGTCGAACGCGGCGTCGCGCTCGAGCTCCACCGCGGCGACCACCATCTCGCCACCCCGCTCCAGCGGCTTGCCGAACACCGCGGCGTCGACGACGGTCGGGTGCAGCCGCAGCACGGCCTCGACCTCCGAGGGCGCCACGTTGAACCCGCCGGTGATGACGAGCTCCTTGGCCCGGTCGACGATCGTCGTGAAGCCGTCGGCGTCCACGGTGACGATGTCGCCGGTCCGCAGCCAGCCGTCGGGCGTCAGGGACTTGGCGGTCTCGTCCGGCTCGTTCCAGTAACCCTGGAACACCTGCGGGCCCTTGAGCAGCAGCTCGCCCGGCTGCCCCTGGGCCACCTCGACGCTCGAGTCCTCGAGGTCGACCACCTTCATCAGGGTGGACGGGAACGGCACGCCGATGGTGCCGGTGCGCCGCGTGGGGTGGAACGGGTTGCCCAGTGCGACCGGCGACGACTCCGTCAGGCCGTAGCCCTCGACGAGCAGCCCGCTGGTCATCGACTCCCACAGCTCGACGACGTGGTCCGGCAGGTTCATCGCGCCCGAGATGCAGAACCGGCAGGACCGCAGCGACACGCCACGCTCCTTGGCCGCGAGGGCCGTGCGCTCGTAGATCGGCGGCACGGCGCAGTACACGGTGGCGGGCGACTTCTTCATCGCGTCGAGGATCATCCCCGGCTCGAACTTGGGGAAGAGCACCAGCAGGGCCTGCTTACGGATGCCGTACGTCAGGTAGAGCGTCATGCCGAAGGCGTGGAACATCGGCAGGATCGCGTAGAAGATCTCCTTGCGGTACTCGGCTCCGTGCATCCACGCCTCACCCTGCAACGCGTTGGCGTAGAGGTTGAAGTGGGTGAGCATGGCCCCCTTGGGCCGTCCCGTGGTGCCGGACGTGTACTGGATGACCGCCAGGTCGGTCACCGAGGGGCGCGGGTGGGCCGGGTCCAGCCGGCCGTGACCGAGCAGCGTCTCCCAGGCGATCGTGCCGGGTGCAGGGGCGGTCAGCGAGGCGCGGGTCTTGCGCAGGCTCGGGACCGGCAGCCGCAGCGCGAGCCGCTTGGCGGCCGGGAACGCGTGCAGCAGGTTCACCGCGACGATGTGGTCGATCTCGATGTCCGCCGGGAATGCGCGCACCGAGGGCACCGCGACGTCCCAGGCGATCACCACGCGGGCCTGGTGGTCCTCGAACTGGTGGCGCAGCTCCCGGGAGGTGTACAGCGGGTTGTGCTCGACGACGACGGCGCCGAGCCGCAGCACCGCGTAGAAGGCGACGACGTGCTGCGGGCAGTTCGGCAGGATGAGCGCGACGCGGTCGCCGGCACGCACCCCGAGCCGGCGCAGACCCTCCGCCGCACGGTCGACGTCGGCGCCCAGCTGCGTGTAGGTGGTGCGTCGGCCGAAGAACTCCAGGGCCGGGTGGTGGCCCGCCTCCGCCACGGACTGCTCGAACATCGCGACCAGGGACTCGGTGGGGAGCTCGATCTCGGCCGGGACGCCCGGCTGGTAGTTCTTCACCCAGGGGGGCACGTCGGTCGTGGTCATGGCGTCATTGTTCCGCACGCCGGACCCGCGTCGACGCCTCGATCACCCGCCGGAAGAGGCGTTCGTAGTCGTCGACCATCCGGTCCGCGGAGAACCGGGCCACGGCGTCGGCGCGGCAGGCGGCCCGGTCCAGCTGCGCGGCCGCGGCGACGGAGGCGGCGGCCTGCGTCACGTCGTCGACGAGGAACCCTGAGACCCCGGGTCGGATGATCTCCGGCATGGAGCCGCGCCGGTAGGCGATGACGGGGGTGCCGGTGGTCATGGACTCCGCCACCGACAGCCCGAACGGCTCGTCGAAGTCGATGAGGTGCAGCAGCGCGAGCGCCCCGCCCAGCAGCTGGTCGCGCTCGGCCGGGCCGACCGGCCCCAGGTACCTCACCTGGCGGCCGTCGACGTGCGGCGCCACCTCGCGGCGGTAGTACACCTCGTCCTGCACCACGCCGGCGATGACCAGCGGTAGGCCGGCGAGCCGGGCCGCCTCGATCGCCGTCGCGGTGCCCTTGTCCGGGTGGATCCGGCCGAGGAACAGCAGGTAGCCGCCGTCGCCGGCGCCGAGGGTGAAGTCGTCGACCTGGATGCCGTGGTGGATCGTCGCGGCGTACGTCAGGTCGGGGTGACGGTCGGCGTCGCTGATGGCGACGTAGTGCACCACGTCGTCGTAGGCGCGGTAGACGGGCACGATGCGCTCGGAGGAGAAGCCGTGGATCGTCGTGACGACCGGGGTGGGGGTCAGTCGGCTGAAGACCAGCGGCAGGAAGTCGAACTGGTTGCTGATCACGTCGAACTGCGCCGCCCGCTCGAACACGGCGGCGATGTGCAGGGCCTCGTAGACCTTGGCGTCGACCGACGCGTCCTCCTCGTAGCCGGCCGGCGCCTCCGCGTGCAGCCGGGCGGAGGTGGTGGAGTCCGCGGTGGCGAACAGCGTCACGTCGTGGCCGCGGGCGACCAGCCCTTCGGCGATCGTCGACGCGACCTGCTCCCACGGGCCGTAGGAACGCGGCGGCACGGAGTGGGCGATCGAGGCGAGCACGGCGACCCTGACGGTGACCTCCTGGGTGTCGCCCCGAGGGTACGCCCGGGGCCTGGCGACGGTTCGCTGGTAGCCTGGGACCTGTTCGACCATGAGGACGCCGGGACATCGGTCCGGCTCCTGGTGCCGCCCCCTAGCGGTGGCGCCCCCCTGGATGCGGCCTTCTCCCTCCCCGTGCACGGCAGCACCTTCGCTGCGAGCAGCGCTATGGAAGAAGGCCCCTATGGGCGTCCGTCTCGGCTTCCTGTCGACCTATCCCTCCACCCAGTGCGGCATCGCGACGTTCTGCCAGGCCTTGGTGACCCACCTGACCGCGGCGGGTGCCGACGCCGGGGTGGTCCGGCTCGTCGACGAACGGCTGCCTCGGACTCCGCCCGTCGTGCACGAGTGGGTGGCCGGTCAGGCCGGCGGTGCAGCGGCGGCGGCCGCGGTGCTCAACACGTACGACGTGGCCGTGATCCAGCACGAGTACGGCATCTTCGGCGGTCCTGACGGCCAGGACGTGCTCGAGGTGGCCGCTCTGCTGCGCGTGCCGGTGATCACCGTGCTGCACACCGTGCTGACCACGCCGACCCCGAACCAGCACCGGGTGCTCGCGGCGCTCATCGAGCGGTCCGACGCCCTGGTGACGATGACCGAGACGGCGCGCGACCGGCTGATGGCGGGATGGGACGTCGACCCGGCCCGGGTCTCGGTCATCGCGCACGGCGCGGAGGACAACCGGCTCGGCGTCGCGCCGACCCCGGACGGCGGCGCCCGGCAGCGCACGGTGCTCACCTGGGGTCTGCTGTCCCAGGGCAAGGGGATCGAGTGGGCGCTGCTGGCCCTGGCCGACCTGCGCCAGCGGGTGCCCCTGCCCGCCTACCAGATCGTCGGCCAGACGCATCCGCGCGTCCTGGAGCGCGAGGGCGAGGCATACCGCAACCGGCTGATCGCCCTGACCCGCGAGCTCCGGCTGACCCGCACCGTCCACTTCGACAGCCGCTACCTGTCGGGACCTGTGCTGCGCGGTGTGGTCCGGCGTGCGGACGTCATCCTGCTGCCCTACGACTCGAAGGAGCAGGTGACGTCCGGCGTGCTGGCCGAGGCGGTGGCAGCCGGCAAGCCGGTGATCGCGACGGCGTTCCCGCACGCCGTCGAGCTGCTGTCCAGCGGCGCCGGCCTGCTCGTCCCGCAGCGCGACCCGGCCGCGATCGCGGCCGCGCTCGAGCAGGTCCTCACGGTCGACGGCCTCGCCGACGCCATGGCGTCGACCGCCCGCTCCCTGGCGGCGTCGCTGCTGTGGCCGAACGTCGCCGAGCGCTACCTCCAGCTGGCCGCGTCCGTGCAGAGCCTCGCGTTGCGGAGCGCCGTCTGATGGACCGCACGCCGAGGTTCGACCACCTGGCCCGACTGACGACCCCGTCCGGTCTCTACGAGCACGCGCTCGGCACGACACCGCGGGTGGCGAACGGGATGTGCGTCGACGACGTGGCGCGCGCGCTCGTCGTCACCGCGCGCGTGCCCCATCCGACGCCCCAGGTCGCGGCCATGTCCGCCACCTACCTGCGGTTCGTGCGGGAGGGCCAGCGGTCCGACGGGTCGCTGCACAACCGGCGCACCGCCGACGGCGCCTGGGTGGATGCGCCGTCGACGGGAGACCACTGGGGCCGCGCGCTGTGGGCGCTCGGCACCGCGGCCGCCCAGCTCTCCGACGACACCCTGGCGGCCGACGCCCGCCGCGGCGCCCTGGTGGCGCTCGCAGCCAGGTCCGTGCACCCCCGCGCGATGGCCTACGCCGCGCTCGGAGCCGTCCAGCTGCTCCGCGCCTTCCCCGCGGAGGACGCGGCGCACCGGATGCTGCTGGATGCGCGCGACGCGCTGCCCCGACCCCGGGCCGACCGCACCTGGCCGTGGCCCGAGGCCCGGCTGACCTACGCGAACTCGGTGCTCCCCGAGGCGATGATCGCCGTCGGTGCCGAGCTGCTCGACGAGTCGCTGGTGGGCGACGGGCTCGCACTCCTGGGCTGGCTGGTGGACGAGCAGACCGTCGGCGGGCACCTGTCCGTCGTGCCTGCTGGTGGACGATCTCAGGGGGAAGGACGGCCGGGGTTCGATCAGCAGCCCATCGAGGTGACAGCGCTGGCCGAGGCCGCCGCGACCGCGTTCCTCGTCACGGGCGCACGGCCGTGGGTCGCCGTCCTGGAGCGGTGCGCCGCCTGGTTCGAGGGCGACAACGACAGCCGGGTGGCGGTGCGGGACGCTGCCACCGGTGGCGGCTTCGACGGTCTCGAGCGCCATGGGGTCAACCAGAACCAGGGCGCCGAGTCCACCCTCGCGTGGCTCGCCTGCGCGCAGCTGGTGGGAGCCGGGCGCCCGGTGACCGCGCTGTGACACCCGCCCACTCCGCGCCCGACGTCTCCGCGCCCGAGGTCTCCGCGCCCGACACCTCTGCACCCGGCGCCGCCGACCCGGCGTGGGTGCGCCGGACCGACCACGTGCTGCGTTCGGACCGGAGCCGGGTCGTCGCCACCATCTTCTTGCCGGGCCAGGAGATGGTCGCCTCGGGGCGCTCGCGGTCTCCCGGGGTGCTCGATCGCGTGCTCGCGCTCTCCGACGACGAGGTCGAGGCGGAGCTGACGCAGCTCGCGGTCTCCTTCGCCGGTCGACACCGGCGGCTGGAGGACAGCTGGGACGCCCACTTCCTGCGGATGGAGCACCGGCTCGTCGGCGCTCCGCCCGCCTCCCCGAGCCGGCGGCGGCTGATCGGCGCGTACTTCACGCAGGAGTTCGCGGTGGAGGCGGCGGCGCTGTTCAACCCGTCGATGGTGCCGCACCCGGACCAGACCGGGCTGCCGCCGGACTCGACCCGCTTCCTCATGACGGTGCGCGTCCTCGGGGAGGGCCACCGCTCGAGCATGGAGATGCGCACCGGCGTCGTCGCCGCCGACGACGTCGTCACCTTCGATCCGCTGCCGTCCGTGGCCATGCGGTCGACGGCGTCCGCGGGCCGGTACTCCCGGTCGGCGTTCCAGCGCCAGCTCGACCAGCTCGGTGGTGACCAGGCCAACTCCGCGTTCGTGCTCGGCGCGCTGGGCCCGCAGTTCGGCCGTGACGAGCTCGACCGTGCCCTGGACGACCTGCGGGACCAGCGGCTCACCCGGGGGTCGGCCGTCCGCACGGTGGACCAGTTCGAGCGGATCGCCGCGTGCACGTACGAGGCCACGTTCCCAGCCGACTCGGCCGTCCAGGAGCGGGTGCTGATGCCCCACGGACCGAACGAGAGCAGTGGCGTGGAGGACGTCCGGATGGTGCGCTTCGACGCGGCCGACGTCGGTGCCGAGTACCTGGGCACCTACACCGCGTATGACGGGCGCGACATCGCGATGCAGCTGCTCCGCACGCGCGACTTCGCACACTTCTCGTCGACGCCGCTGTCCGGTCCGGGTGCCCGGAACAAGGGCCTGGCCCTGTTCCCCCGGAAGGTCGGCGATCGCTACCTCGCGCTGTCCCGTGCCGACCGGGAGAGCAACTCGGTGTCGGCGTCCGACGACCTGCTGCACTGGGAGAAGCCGGTCGTCGTGCAGCGCCCCGAGCGCGGCTGGGAGCTGGTCCAGCTCGGCAACTGCGGGTCTCCGATCGAGACCGAGGAGGGCTGGCTCGTGCTGACCCACGGGGTGGGCGCGATGCGGACGTACAGCGTCGGTGCGCTGCTGCTCGACCTCGACGACCCGACACGGGTGCTGGGCCGTCTCGAGCGCCCGATGCTCACGGCCATCGGCGACGAGCGGTCCGGCTACGTGCCGAACGTCGTGTACTCCTGCGGCGCGATGCTGCACGGCCGGACCCTGGTGCTGCCCTACGGGTGTAGCGACTCCGCCACCCGGATCGCCCTCGTCGACCTCGACGCGCTGCTCGACGAGCTGCGTCCGGGTCGCGTGCGGATCACGTCATGACGCCGGTCGCCGCGGTGCCGGCCCGCAGCGGTCGGGCGGTGGAGCCGGAGGCGGACTTCCCGTCGGCCGCGACGCAGCCCAAGCCGTGGGGGCACGAGGTGCTCTTCGCCGGCGGCGAGCACGGCTACGTCGGCAAGCTCATCACCGTGCGCGCCGGCCAGGCGCTCAGCCTGCAGTACCACACGGAGAAGGACGAGACGATCGTCGTCGTCTCCGGTGAGGCCCTGCTCGAGCACGGTCCGTCGGCCGACGCCCTGACCGCGCGCACGATGAGGCCCGGCGAGACGGTGCATCTGGGCGCCGGGGTGGTGCACCGCATCACGGCCGTCGTGGACCTGCTGTTCGCGGAGGTGTCGAGCGCGGCGCCCGGGTGGCGGGACGACGTCGTCCGGCTCGCCGACCGGTACGGCCGGGACGGCACCACGGCGCCCTGAGCGTCGCGGTCGCGCCCTGGTTCCGGCTCCGGCACCGACGCCGGCTCCGGCACCGACGCCGACGACGGCTCAGCCGGCGGCAGGCGCGCGTCGGGCGAGGCGGTCGTCGGGGTCCAGGCGCTCCAGCAGGGCGGTGGTGATGGCGCCGAGCTGGCCGATCTGCTCGTCGGTGAGGGCGTCGATCACCAGGGCCCGCGCCTGACGCACATGGCCCGGCGCGGTGGCGACGAGCACGTCCCAGCCGTGCTCGGTCAGCTCCGCGTTCGTGGCGCGGGCGTCCTCCCTGCACGGGGTGCGGGCGACCAGGCCCCGGGCCTCGAGGCGGGCCACCACGTGCGACAGCCGGGGGAGAGTGGCGCTGGTGCGCAGGGCGAGCGCAGTCATCCGCAGGGTGCGGTTCGGCACCTCCGACAGCATGGCCAGCACCTGGTAGTCGAAGTGCGTGAGGCCGGCGTCGCGCTGCAGCTGCGAGTTCAGCCGGGCCGGCAGCAGCTCGCACACGCCGACGAGGCCGATCCAGGCCTCCAGCTGCGCGGCGGACAGCCACCGCACCGGGTCGGTGGCGGGTGAGGTGGCAGGCCGCGTAGCGGTGGGCGTCGTCATGCGCCCAGGATAGCAAATAGTTGACTGAACAACCAACAGGGTCTAGCGTTGCTTGTACAGACAACTACAGGCAACCACGGAGGCGTCGCATGAGCACGGTCACGGTCATCGGTACGGGGAACATGGGCACCCAGATCGCCACCCTCGCCGCCAAGGGCGGTGCGCAGGTGCAGGTGCTGGACCGGGTCGCCGACAAGGCGGCCGCGCTCGCGGGCTCGGTGGGCGGCACGCCCGGTGTGGTGGGCGACGCGCTGACCGGCGACATCGTCGTGCTCGCCGTGCCCTACCCGGCGCTGGACGAGCTGCTGGGCACCTACGCCGACCAGCTGGCGGGACGCACCCTGGTGGACATCACCAACCCGGTGGACTTCACCACGTTCGACTCGCTGGTCGTCCCTGCCGACTCGTCCGCCGCGGCCCAGCTCGCCGCGCGGGTGCCCGGCGCCGCGGTGCTCAAGGCCTTCAACACGACGTTCGCGGGGGCTCTGGCCGCGGGGGAGGTCGGCGGGCAGCCGGCGACGGTGCTCGTCGCGGGCGACGACGCGGCCGCCAAGACCGCGTTCACCGACGTGTTCGGCCCCGCCGTGGGCGTCGTCGACGTCGGGTCGCTGCGCCGCGCACGCGAGCTGGAGGCCCTCGGGTTCCTGCAGATCACCCTGGCGGCGGGCGGGTCCACCAGCTGGGGGACCGGCTTCACGCTGGTTCGCTGACCCCGCCGCCCGCGCGGCAGCCGCGTCCGGGACGCCCAGGTGCCGGACCGGCAGGGCGGGCGTGGGACCTTGGCCCTACGGTGGGCGCGTGACCCCCGAACGTGAGCGCCAGGCGGCGCGTGGCCTGGCGCGGCACGACATGCCGGAGCCACTGCGCAGCGACGTGCGCGTGCTGGGCGGATTCCTGGGCCGCGTGCTGCGCGAGTCGGGCGGCGACGAGCTGTACCAGGACGTCGAGCGGCTGCGGGAGCTGGCCATCGCGGCCCACGACGACCCGGAGGTCGACGCGCTCGCCGAGGCCGAGCGGCTCGTCGACGCCATGACGCTGGACCGTGCGGAGCTGGTGGCCAGGGCGTTCACCTGCTACTTCCACCTGGCCAACCTCGCGGAGGAGTACCACCGCGTGCGGGTGCTGCGCGAGCGCGAGTCCTCGCTGCTGGCGCACCAGCTGGCACCGGACGACTCCGTGCCCGCCGCGTACGCCCAGCTCGTCGACGAGGTCGGCGACGACGAGGCGCGCGCCCGGCTGCAGGCGCTCGAGTTCCGCCCGGTCCTGACGGCGCACCCCACGGAGGCGCGGCGCCGGGCCGTCGCCCGGTCCATCCGGCGGATCGCGGCACTGCTCGCCGAACGGGACGCGCTCCACATCGGCGGCACGAGCCTGGCGGAGAACGACCGGCAGATGCTCGCCGAGATCGACACGCTGTGGCGCACGTCCCCGTTGCGGGCCACCAAGCCGACCGTGCTCGACGAGGTCGCGACCGTGCTCGACGTGTTCGACGCGACGCTGGCCGAGGCGCTGCCGGCCATCTATCGACGCCTGGACGACTGGCTGCTGGGCGACGACGCCGGCACGAAGGCTCCGGTGGTCCGGCCCTGGCTCCGGCTCGGCACCTGGATCGGCGGTGACCGTGACGGCAACCCGCACGTCACCGCCGAGGTGACCCGGGCGGCCGCCGTGCTGGCCTCCGAGCATGCGCTCGACGCGCTGGAGGCGTCCGCGCGACGCACCGCCGAGGGGCTGACGCTGGACGGGGCACACACCCCGGCGTCCAGTGGGCTGTCCGCCCTGTGGCAGCGCCAGCGCGCCGTCGCTGACGCCCTGACCAGCAGGATCGCGGAGGAGTGCCCCAACGAGCCGCACCGGCGGGTGATGCTCGTCGTCGCCGACCGGCTCGCCGCGACGCGCCGCCGTGACGCCGACCTGGCCTACGCCTCGGCGGCCGCGCTCGAGGCCGACCTGCGGGTGGTGCAGGACTCGCTCGTCGAGGCCGGTGCGCCGCGTGCCGCCTACGGTCGGCTGCAGGCGCTGCTGTGGCAGGTGCAGACCTTCGGCTTCCACATCGCCGAGCTGGAGGTGCGCCAGCACTCGGCCGTGCACGCGGCCGCGCTCGCGGACCTCGACGAGCACGGTGTGGACGGCCCGCTGGCCCCGTCGACCGTCGAGGTGCTGGACACGTTCCGCGCCATCGGCACGGTGCAGCGCCGGTTCGGGGTCGACGCCGTGCGGCGCTACGTCGTCTCGTTCACGCAGTCCGCGGAGCACCTCGCCGCCGTGTACCGGCTCGCGGAGCTCGCCTTCGGCAGCGCGGACGAGGCGCCGGTGATCGACGCGATCCCGCTGTTCGAGACCTTCGCCGACCTGCAGGCCAGCGTGGACGTGCTCGAGGCGTCCCTCGGCCTGCCGCAGGTGCAGCGTCGGCTCTCCCAGACCGGCCGGCGTCTGGAGGTGATGCTGGGGTACTCCGACTCCTCGAAGGACGTCGGCCCAGTGTCCGCGACGCTCGCGCTCGACGTGGCCCAGGCGCGGATCACGCAGTGGGCGCGCGCGCACGGCATCCGCCTCACCCTGTTCCACGGCCGGGGCGGTGCGCTCGGCCGCGGCGGCGGCCCGGCCAACCGGGCGCTGCTCGCCCAGCCCCCCGGCAGCGTGGACGGCCGGTTCAAGCTCACCGAGCAGGGCGAGGTGATCTTCGCCCGGTACGGCGACCGGACCATCGCCGCCCGGCACATCGAGCAGGTGACCGCGGCGATGCTGCTCGCCGGTGCGCCCTCGGTGGAGCGGCGCAACGCCGAGGCCACCGAGGAGTTCGCGGACCTCGCGGCCCGCCTCGACGTGGCGGCCCGCGAGCGGTTCCACGCGCTGGTGCGCGCCGACGGCTTCCCGGCGTGGTTCGCCCAGGTGACCCCGCTGGAGGAGGTGGGGCTGCTGCCGATCGGGTCGCGTCCCGCGCGGCGCGGGCTCTCGGTGTCCTCGCTCGACGACCTGCGGGCGATCCCCTGGGTGTTCTCCTGGTCGCAGGCGCGGATCAACCTCGCCGGTTGGTACGGCCTGGGCAGCGCCCTGGAGGCCGTCGGTGACGTGGACCTGGTGCGCCGCGCCTACGCCGGCTGGCCGTTGTTCGCCACGGTGGTCGACAACGTGGAGATGTCCCTGGCCAAGACCGACGCCCGCATCGCGGAGCGGTACCTGGCGCTGGGGGACCGGGACGACCTCGCGGCGATGGTGCTGGACGAGATGGCGCTGACCCGGCGCTGGGTGCTGGCGGCCACGGGTTCGGACGCGATCCTCGCCCACCGCCGGATCCTCGGCCGGGCGGTCGCGCTGCGCAGCCCGTACGTCGACGCACTGTCGCTGATCCAGCTGCGCGCGCTGCGCGGGCTGCGCCAGGGGGCGGTCGACGAGTCCGCCGACGATCTGCGCCGGCTGCTGCTGCTCACCGTCAACGGCGTGTCCGCCGGCCTGCAGAACACCGGCTGAGCAGCTGCGGCGCCGGGGGTCAGGTCACGCCGGCACGGTGCGCGGCGCCGCCCACGCCCGCAACGCGGTGACCTGGTCGTCCATCACGGTGGCGAGCGGGCGGGTGGCGCGCACCTCGGCCAGCACGTCGGCGGCGGCCAACGCGGTGCCCCGGGCGTAGGCGCCGTAGGTCGCCGCGACGACGGCCGCCTCGAGCTCCGCGCCGGAGAAGCTCGGCGAGGCCGCGGCCAGGGCGGCGGCGTCAGCGGGCGACAGGGCCAGACCGTGCGCCCGGGCGTGGATCGTGACGATCGCCGCGCGGGTGGCCTCGTCGGGCAGGTCGACGAAGAAGATCTCGTCGAACCGGCCCTTGCGCACCAGCTCGGCCGGCAGCGCGGAGATGTCGTTGGCGGTCGCGACGACGAACACCCGCGCCCGGTGCTCGGCGAGCCAGGTGAGGAAGGCGCCGAGGATGCGCCGCGACGCCCCCGTGTCACCGTCCGAGGTGGCGATCGCCTTCTCGACCTCGTCCACCCAGACGACGCACGGCGCCAGCGCCTCGGCCGCCGCGAGCGACTCGCGCAGCCGCCGCTCGGACTCCCCGACGTACTTGTCGTAGACCGCGGCCAGGTCCAGGCGCAGCAGCGGAGCGCCGAGGAGCACCGCGGACGCCTTGGCCGCGGCGGACTTGCCGCAGCCCTGCACGCCGAGCAGCAGCACCCCGCGGGGCGGGCGCAGCGAGGCCGCGGTTCCGTCGAGGGCGGGCCGGCGGGCCGTCAGCCACGCCTTGAACCGCAGCATCCCGGCAAGCTCGTCGGGTGCGACGAGGTCCTGCTCGTAGGACAGCACACCGTCGCCGGCGAGCAGGTCGCGCTTGGCGGCCATGGCGCGGGGCAGGTCGTCCGCGAGCAGTGCGCCGTCGTCGACGACCACCGAACGGGCCACCGCGGCCGCATCGCCGTACGTGAGCCCGGCGAGCCGTTCGATGAGCAGGGTGCGCGCCTGCGGGTCGACGAGCGGCGGCACGCCGGTGGCGGACGCCCACGCGCCGAGCACGCCGTCCACGATCGCCTGCCGTTCGTCCTGCGACGGGAAGGCCACCGGGAAGCGGAGCGCCAGGTGCTCGAGCTCGTCCGGCACGTCCAGGTGGGCGCTGACCAGGACGATCGTGCTGCGCATCGGCATCGGCGCTGCGGCGATGTCCTTGAGCAGCCGGACGACGACCGGGTCGGACAGGTAGGGGTGCAGGTCGAGCAGCACGTAGGTGGCGGGCACCCGGGAGTCACGGATGTTGCGGAGCACGGCGACCGCGTCCGAGTCGTACCACTGGTGCTGCTCGGAGGGCTGGTCGAGCCGGGACAGGGCGTACG
>Ga0302287_10000282_pt1 | contig 28648 bp, 22 predicted proteins | sample III_Fen_E2_4_FD_200452 | JGI IMG/M metagenome (GOLD analysis project Ga0302287, IMG submission 200452) | Peat permafrost microbial communities from Stordalen Mire near Abisko, Sweden - III_Fen_E2_4 | ecosystem: Environmental > Terrestrial > Soil > Wetlands > Permafrost | place: Sweden: Abisko...
GATGGCATGGCTTTCTGTAAGTTTATGAGGGTCGTTAGGGGATGTGAAAATTTGTCTGGATCAAAACTCTAGGCTTTTTGCGATATGATTTCTTACCGGACAGAGCTGTGGAATGACGGAAATAATGTGAATTCGATTCCTATATTTGGCCTGATATGCGTCAGGCTGTATATCTGTTTTGTCTGAAGGGTTTTGATGGGACGGAAAAGATCAGAAGAAGTCACTCCATTGCAGGTCGAGGCAATCCATGCCTTCGAGTCCTTCGTGACGATCAATGGCTATCCGCCAACGGTACAGGAGCTTGCGTTCCAGTTGGGGATCAGCCATGCCAGCGCCCATGACCGGCTCACCCAGCTGGTCAGGAAGGGGTATATGCGCCGCGACGAAGGGAAAGCCCGAGGCTTGTCGCTATTGAAACCTGGACAATATGATCCCGAGGTCATGATCCCCATTCCGATCCTTGGCCTTGTTGCGGCAGGCGCACCTATCTGGGCCGAGGAGAACGTCCTTGGCGAGATTATGGTGAACCCCTCTTTGGTAAGAGGTGGCAAGTGCTTTGCTCTGCGCGTCCGTGGCAAGAGCATGGTGGAGGCTGGCATTCAGAATGGTGACACGCTGATTGTCCGCAGTCAGCAACTGGCAAAAGATGGTGAGATTGTTGTTGCCCTTCTCAATGGCGAAGCGACTGTTAAGCGCCTGCGTATCGGCACAGATACAATTGAGCTGATCCCTGAGAACAGGAACATGCGTCCAATCCCAGTGCAGCCCGAGGATGAGTTGCGGATTGTGGGCAAGGTGATCTCCTGGCAGCATTCCAAGAAGTGACAAAAATATCAGGAGCGATGGATGTCAACGACACTGAAAATCCGGCATATTTCCAAGCCGGGAGATTTACGAAAAATCGCACCCGCGAACCTTCTCGCTTTTCTGAATCCGGAGAAGGATTTCTTTGAATCCAAGAATTGCCCCGTGCCAGATGATCCGCTAAAAATCGACTATGACCGCATCAGTGAAATTCTGGGCGACCCCGAAGGCATGTCCGAAAATTTCCAGAAGGCGCTCTTCGAGATCAACGAGCTTGCGAATCCCGACCTGTTTGATTTGATCCTCGACATTGTAGGGCAGAAGCCCTGGGCTGCGGAGCTCGGACAGGACACGGCACCCGCCGACCTTGCATTCCTTGTGTACCTCAATGACCGTGAGCTGACCGATGAGATCCATGCACAGGATTACATCACCAAGCCGAAGTCGTTCCAATATTTTCTCTCCAATGGCGAAGCTGACCGTACTTTCCGCATGCCCACTGACGATGTGCTTGCCCAGTTCACCGCAGCCCTCAACGCCACGTTTGTGCAGCGTAAGCGTGGAGATACGGCCAAGGTTATTCTTCGTGAGCAAGGAGACTCGGTTTTCTTTCTTGTGCGCCGAGGGGAGCCGTTCTCCCGTCAGGCGGCCATTGAGGATGGTAAGTCCACCAGCGTATTCTTCCGCCCCGAGAAGTACGACCTGCTGGCCTACAACTCAAAGGTGGGTGAGCTGCGCATGACGGCCAGGTCCAAGTGGATTCAGCGTCTCTATCTTGAGTGCATTGGCGAGTTCATGTTCCATGACCGTGATTTCTTTGGCCCCGTGAGCCGTTTCGACTTGAGTCCTATTCGGGCGCTTGGCAAGGATGCCCTGCAATGCTCAGACTTTCCGCAGATCGAAAACGTGACTTTGAGGGAAATCCAGATTTATCATGGAAATGCCTTGGGGCAAATTGAGATCCGCAAGGCAAACGACCTCTTTGCTTCGTTGGAAGCATTGGACGAGGGTATTCCGGAGGATGGGGAACTTCGGCGTGCAAGTTTCCTGATCAAACTGAAGGATGTCTCTAGGGCAAGGCTTCTTAAGATCGGCACGGACAACAAGGAAGAAGTCAAGAACGACCAGGATCGCAACCTGTTTGACCGGTGGCTCCGCGCCCGCGGGTTCATCCATGAGGACTCATTGGGCGATGACTGAGCAACCTTGCTTGTGGGAACACTTGCAACGGCAGGGTTCCTTTGTCGCCTTGCGAAAAGACTGGAGGTCATTCTTCAATTGTCTTTCCAAGGTGAGCAAAACTTACTTTTCGCCAATGAATCTGGCGACTTCCATGAAATGCGGCCATCGTCGTTGCGTTGAAAAATGCGAGCTACAGATCTATGAGTCTGGACTTGAAATTTTGGGCGTGTGTCCGCAAAGAATGCATTCTCCGATTCCTTTGGTTAGGGATGATGTGATGCTCTACAGGCTGAACCCTGAAGTGCTTCATGAGCATCTGGCAGCCGCGCTTGGATTGAACCCTGCCCATGGCAAGATTAATGGGGCGCAGCATTCCTATTGCATCGGCAGGTCAGCGCCGCTTCGGGAAACTCCACGCTTTTACTATGCCATTTACGCGACGACAGTCGGAAAGGTGAAAAGTGCAATCAAGGAGATTGTTGCCGAGGACATGGGTAAAAAGTTCGTGGTGCTTCTGCCCACGGTAACATTCCTTACCGTCGAAGTAAAGTCCCTGCTTGCCAAGGCAAATGGCGAAGCGCAAATCCTGTCAGAGGTTGCACCGTTGCAACTGGATGGAACTTTTACGCCTTCCATAAATGTCAAAGAGCCCAAGATCGAGTACCACGCGGCAATGCGTTTCCCGACTCCAGCAAACTGTGCATGGAAGGATGTCACGATTGCTTTCCAGAATGATGACGAGATCCTTGTCTCCGCACTTGGAGTAAAGCAAAAATATCGATTCAGCGAGCTAGGCATGCAGAATGACAAGAGTATGGGACACACCGTCCAGTGGACTTTGCTTACGAGCTTTGCCGAGAAAGATGGCGAGATTCAGATTGCCCCGCTTCCAAAAACGATACAGAAGCAAAAACAGATCCTTTCCAAAATGCTGAAGGAATTCATGGGGCTGAATGACGAACCAATCCCATCGGTTCGTGGCGTGTACCGTTGCAAGTTCCGAATTCGGCCACACACCAATTTTGATCACAAGGCATCTCGGCCAGGTATGACTCCTGCAAAGGAGACTTACTACTCCGCATTTCATGATGAGGACGAGCAATAGAATTTTCTGACATGGAACGATCAAGGCCTGGGAATGCTCCTGGGCCTTTTTTCGTTTCCACAGCGTGCTGGCGAATTTTCGCCAGAGTTTCGAAAACAATCTGAAAAATATTTCTCACGACCTAAGCCCTAGGAACAAGGCTTCCCTTTGTTCTGTCTAGGTGTTTCAGGATTTCCAACCTCTCGCAAGGCGAATTTTCGCCGGTACCTCGTGACGGTACACGAATTCAATGTCGGTGATGTGCTCCCGCCGTCAAGCCTTCCCGGCATGACGAGAGGCCACTCCCATGAACCCACGGAACACCTATGAGGGAATCGACAAGTACACAGCAGACCTGATCCGCCACAAGAGTCATCAATTGATTGGCAAGGCAGGATTTGTTCAAGCAGACAGGGCTGATATTGAGCAGGAACTGATGCTTGACCTGTTGCGGAGAATGAAGCACTTCGATCCGGCGAAGGCGAAGAAGAGCACGTTCATGTCCCGCATCGTGGAGCACCGCATATCCACCATGCTCGAATATCGCTTCGCGGCGTGCCGTGATTGGCGCAAGTGCCGTGAATCCTTGAACGAACCCATTGGACAAGGCGACGAAGGCTTTGCGGAGAAGATCGAGAACGTGACTTCTCCGACGGACTTTCTTTGGGACTCAAGTCCGTCCGAGATCGACCACCAGCATGGACGAAGCATCGATTTGCGCAGGGTTTTGGAAACACTCCCTGAAGAGCTGCGCGACATCTGTGAACGCCTCAGGGGTCAGGGCGTCACTGAGATTGCCCGTGACCTAAAAATCCCACGCACCACCCTCTACGGAAAGCTTCTCAAGATTCGGGAAATTTTTCAGGCCGCAAAGATCCATGAATATTTCGGCGACACATTCGTTCCTCCTCCGGTATGTAAGCAAGGAACCCAATCAATCAAAGGAGAATGAATGCAGACTTATGAATACCGTTTTGCCAACCGTGTTCCAACCAAGGAACTTGAGAACACCTTCATGCTTGCCCTCCTGGCAGCGGAGAGCGTTTTTGGGCATACCCGAGTGCGGATGGAGTGTTACTTCGTGCTCGACAAGAAAGCCCGCCGTTGCAGGATTGACTGTTCGGGCGAAGTGGGAAGCCTTCTTGCCCGAATCTTCACAGGCTACGCCACCCGTGAGTTTGGCGAGGCGGCGGTACGCATCAATGTGGGGTCCGTGACCTTCGTGGATGCGGAGGTGGTGGCATGAGCGCACTGATGACCACAACCTATTCGATGTGGCGCCTTTTTAGGAACTGCCGCAAGGCGTGTGAGTTGCGCTACTTCGAACAGCTGGTTCCGCTCGAACGGGACTCGAACCTCGCCTTCGGATCGGTGATTCATGCATCACTTGAGCTATGGCATAGCAAGCGGGATCTTGTCGCGGTTCTTGAGCAGCTTGATGCTGCATATCCCGAGCGCTTGTGCGATGGGAAGCAACTCGCGGACTGGCAGCTTGCCCGAGCGATGATGCAGGCCTATGCGGCTCTGTATGCCAACGAGGCATTTGAAGTCGTGGCGCTTGAAAAATCCTTCGAAGGCTCCATCATTAATCCCGATACCAAGTCTGCATCGCGCAGCTTCATCCTTGCAGGCAAGGTGGATGGCATCGTCAAGGAGGGCGATGAATTCTTCCTGCTCGAACACAAGACGGCGGCACAGATTGACGCGAGCTATCTCGAACGTCTATGGACTGATTTCCAGATCATCCTCTATGCCTGGTACCTGGAGCAGACCATGGGCATCCGCATCTCCGGTGTCATCTACAACGTGTTGGTGAAGGCGAAGCTGCGGCAAGGCAAGGGTGAAACGGAAGCGGAGTTCGAGGTGCGCCATGCGGAGCTGGTCGCAAGCTCCAAGTCTGGGAAAAGCAGCGCGAAGCGCAAGATGCCCGAAACCGACGAAGAATTTCAGGCACGGCTGTTGGAGAAATACACAGAACCTGGAATGTTCCACCGCGAGATCCTCTACCTCTCCCGCGACCAGTTTGCAGAGCTGCGTGCTGAACTCTGGGAGCTTTCGCAAGCCCTTCTGGATGCCCGCCGCCGCAAGGCGTTCTACCGCAACACCAGTTACTGCTTCCAGTACAACAGGCCATGCGCCTACTACGCGCTCTGCCGCTCTGGTGGCAATCCCAATGTGATCGAGAACCTCTACCAGCGTGTTGCCCCGAATGAGGAGTTGCGTGATAGTGAGGCCACTGATGGCGGAGCCATTGCTGGCGTGGCCACGGATTCCATTCCACAGTTCTGAAACCTGAACCTAAAAGGAAAAAACAATGCTTCCAACACTGAAGACAAAACCGAAAGCTTCGCTCTTTGACTTGACCGCCTTGGTCTATGGTCCGAGCAAGATCGGAAAATGCCTGAGCGGCAACACGTTGATGTATAACCCAGCGAACGGCCGTCCAGTGAGCCTGAGCGAAGTCGTCGCCAGCAATGAAATGGAAATCTTGACGATGAAGGAGGCTGGGATGATTGCATCCCAAAAGCCTTCTGCTCGGGTAGAAAACGAAGCCGCCCAGCTGTACCGTCTGACCACACAGACGGGGCGCTGCATTGAGGCTACCGCAAGCCACCCGTTTCTTACGCGGGAGGGCTGGAAACCCCTGGAGGAACTGGGCGTGGGAGACCGTGTCGCCGTAGTTGCCGAGTACCCAGATCTGTTCGGACTTGGTGATACCGACGATGAGCTGATTAAGATCATGGCTTACCTCATCGCGGATGGTTCTCTTGCCAATGACAGCTCGCCAATATTCACCAAGGTTGACCCGGAAGTCCGGATGGACTTCGAGGCGGCCGTCGAAGCGAAGGGCGATGAGTGTGTCGAGTTCATCAACAAGGAAGGCATCATCCATGTACGGGTCCGAGGCAAACGCGGCAGTCGAAACAATGTGATAGCCTTCCTCCGGGAGGTCGGATTACACGGTGTCCGCTCTGGCGAAAAGTTCATCCCTGACTTCGTATTCGGACTCAAGAAGCGGAAGCTCAAGCTCTTCCTCAACCGCCTCTTTACCTGTGACGGATCCGTGGAGACCAAGGGTCGCATCAGCTACAGCTCGAAGTCTGTGCGCATGGTGATGCAGGTGCAGCATCTTCTGGCTCGCTTCGGCATCGTGAGCGTCGTGCGGGAACGCAAGCTCAATGGTGAACCCTATGGTGCGGAACTGCTTGTCGCGAGTAAGGATAATGTGCTCACATTCCTTGATGAGATTGGTGTCATCGGCGAGAAGGCGGTAGTCGCCGAATCCATTCGCAGCAACTTGTATAACATCCGTGGAGCGGAGACACAGCTAGACCGGCTTGGCCCCGTGCTGTTCGACCGCATCATGAGGATTGAGCCCACCGTGGTGGAAGCCGTCTTCGACTTGACCGTCGATGGCAGCCATAATTTCATCGCGAATGATTTCGTTGTGCATAATTCCACCTGGTGTTCCAATGCAGAAAAGGCCTTGTTCCTGGCCACCGAGCCCGGCCTCAACGCCCTTGAAGTCTTCCAGGTGGGCATCACCTGCTGGGAGGACTTGCTGCAGGCCTGCGTAGAGATCGCCGAAGGCAAGCATGAGTTCAAGACCATCGTCATCGACACGGTGGACAACGCCTACCGGATGTGCTCGGATTACGTATGCAAGAAGTTCAAGGTCGAGCACGAGTCGGATCTTGGCTTCGGCAAGGGTTACGCCCTCATCAACAACGAGTTCCAGCGCGTCCTCACGAAGCTTGCCTTTTTGCCCTATGGGCTCATCATGATTTCCCACAGCCAGGAGCGTGAGATTGAGACGAGGACAGGGAAGCACACAAGGATCGTCCCCACCATTCCAGACAAGGCTCGCAAGATGGTCACAGGCCTCGTGGATCTGATCTTGTTCTGCGACCTCGACATGAAGACTGGCGAGGATGGCAAGCCTGTCTGGAGTCGGGTCATGCGCACCAAGCCAAGCCCCAACTACGATGCAGGAGACCGTACAGGCCGTCTCCCAGAAATGCTGCCACTGGATTTCCAGGCATTCCAGAAAGCGTTGAATGTGCAAGCGGCCATTCCCAACCAATCAAGCCAACCCAAACAAGCGGCTGCGCAGAAGCTGCAAGGAGCATAAGCAATGGAGCAGTACCAGTACGGCAGTTTCGAGGGCGAATTCGACCTCGCCCAGTTCGACGAGGAGTTCGCCTCTGCGCAGGTGGAGGAGAAGGACTTCGATGCAATTCCCGATGGCAAATACCAGGTGAACGTGGACAAGGTGGAGTTGACCAAGTCACAGACCACCGGAAACCCCATGCTCAAGTGGACCCTTCGCATCATTGCCCCCACAAGCAAGGGACGCTTTCTGTGGCGCAACAATGTCATTGCGAGCAAGGAGAACATCAAGTGGCTCAAGCAGGATCTTTTCTGTTGCGGGCTTGTGCTGGAAAAACTCTCTGAGCTTCCGCACTGCCTCGAACGCCTCCTGAACGTGAAGCTTGAGGTGACCAAGCGTACCAAGGGCGAGAACGAGAATATCTATTTCAACCGGCGCATCCAAGTCGAGGATGATGGGTTCGATAGTGGCTTTTCCCAAGACCAGTTCCCGCACTTTTAAGAACCAATTAACGGAGACCCGCACCGGCAAGCCGCTGGTGCGGTGTCTTTCCATATGAGGGTCAAATGAACAAGCAAGAAACCGATGGCGTTGCTGAATACTATCGCCTCGTAACCGAGGTGGACATTGGTCAAATTGCCAAGGAGCTTTTGCCTGGTCGGATCACTGCGGAAACAGCGACGACGATTTTGTGCGACTGCCCTCACCACAAGAGCCAGTCGAAGAAGTCGCTCCATGTGATGCTTGACCGCCAAGGGTGGTACTGCTTTGGCTGCGGAGTGGGTGGCGATGTTTTACAACTCGTTGAGTTCATCAGGTCTGGAACGATGACCAGCGGTGGCGCAGGCCAGATGCCCGATTCACATCGTAAGGCTCGGGATTACTTGGCAGAAAAGGTTGGGCTTCCTCCGCTTTCTCGCTATGGGATGACGAACGAAAAATTGCTTGAGACGGAGGCGAATCGTGCCTTCGAGCAACGGGTGAAAGGTGCCTTGTCCGCCATTGCCCTGTACTACCACAACCGTCTGAAGGAGAATGCCGAGGCCTGTGCGTGGCTTGAGACTCAATACGGATTAAATGACGAGCTTGTGGAGCGATTGCGCATTGGATTTGCCGACAATGATTCCGGCATCGTCTCATTCCTCATGGATGAAAAGAATGGAGGATACACCAAGCGGGAGCTCTCTGCCACTGGGGCTTTTCGTCCCACAGGCCAAGATGGGCTCATGCCATTCTTCGAGAAGCGGCTCATATTTCCGTATTGGAACCATGGCAACGTGGTGTTCCTGATTGGCCGAAAGACCCCTTGGACTCCAGATTCGCCCTGGGAGTTGGGCAAGTACAAGAAGCTGCCAGTGCATGATGAACATCAGCGGCCTTACGTTGCACGGTTCATCAACAATGGCGTGCTCTACAACCAGGATTGCCTCTTGGCGAACCCCGAGAGCGTGATCATCACCGAGGGCGTCACGGACTGTCTTGCCCTGATGCAGAAAGGCTTTTCTGCGATATCGCCCGTGACGGTGCGCATCAAGCATGATGACTGGGAGCACCTGATTCCCCGCCTGCGTGGCGTGAAAAGGGTCTACATCTGCCAGGACAACGAGCTCTCGCAGGCAGGCCTCAAAGGAGCGATTCAGACTGCACGGATTCTCTCCGAACACAAGATTGAGACTCGCCTGGTGACGCTGCCTTTGGGTGACGCGCAGGTCAAGGCCAGGGAGCGCCTGCAGGAGGCTTTCTCCCTCAACGCCTCGGTAGGTGCCAAGGAGCTTGCAAAACTGCTCCAGGGCGAAAGCGCGGAGCGCATTGCGGAGGCAGAGGCGCTTCTGGGTCAAGCCAAGATCGACGTGAACGAATACTTCAACCAAGGTGCCACCGCTGCCGAGTTCGGGCAGTTATTGCGTGAGGCGAGTACGCCAGTGGAATATGGGATTCGCAACATTCCCGTTGACGTGGATGAGGAAACCCGCAACCACATCCTTGAGTCAGTTCTGTCTGAGGTTGCGACCGTTGCCCCATTGGAACAAGTGCGCCTGCTCAAGCTGATCCAAGACCGGCTGGGCAAGCGAGTTTCCATGTCCGTGTTGAAGGAACAGCTCCGCGCTGTTCGCAAGGAAGAGAAGGGCAAGGCCATGAATGGCAAGGCGGAAAGCGGATCAAGGAAAAGCGATGCGCCTGCGGGTTCCTGCCGTGCAAGGGTGGAAGAGGTTTTGTTTGAGACGGAGATTCGCGGAAATCCTGATTATTCCAAGGCTGCGGAAGCGGCCTATGAGTGGTTCCATTCCAATGGAGCCATGTTCTTTCACACCTTGACGGGTGAGCCGTTCATGTACTTTGACAATGCCATCTACTGGATGGACTCCCCTGACCGTGGCCGCAAGCGCCAGTACGCAGCGATGCTTTACAAGAACACTGGCCTTGTCCCTACCTCCGGTGGTGGTCGCACGTTCTTCGAAGTCCTGCCAAGCCTGGCGATGATTCGTGGACAGGTACGCGACCATTTTTCTTGGTTGCATTCGGAGGTATCGAATCACACCGTCTATTTCAATCTGAATAATACCGAGCATGAGATTGCCAAGATCACACCCGATGGAATTGAAATCTTGCGCAACGGTGGAAATGCCGACGGAATCATACTTGATGGATCCCGCAAAATGAAACCTTTGAAGTTCCTGCCTGATGCCGATTTAGAAGAGGCGGACAAACTGGTGGTGGATCTCCTCATCAATAATATGAGCTGCCCTGCAGGGGATCGGTTTCTGATTCTCTCCTGGCTGTCATGCTTTCTGCTCATTGACTTTGCGGGCACACGACCCATGACGCGCTTCGAGGGTTCTGCTGGTTCAGGGAAGACCACGGCGAGTAAACTGATCTCCACCATGCTCTATGGCGAGCCACAGCACAAGAAGGCCACCGATGCCGCCAACTACACGGACGGATCCCAGAACCCCTTGATCGTGCTCGACAACATCGAGGCAAGGCAGATGACTGAGGAGCTCACCACGTTCATGCTCACGAGCATTACTGGGATCGCAAAGGAGAAGCGCAAGGGAGGAACCGACACGGAGACTGTTACCGAAAAGACAAAGTGCCTCCTGAACACCACAGGCATTGAACCACTCCTCGGTGAGCTTTCCGAAATCCAGTCCCGCACCTTCGTGGTCAACTTCGAGATCGAAAACCAGAGCAATGACTGCTTCATCGAATCAGAAGTGGTCGCGGTTTTGGAGCAGAACCGGAACCTGATCATCTCGGCGCTCATGAAACGAACAAGCCTTGTGCTGGGCATGATTCGCGATGGCCGCCGTTCGCTTGCCATGAAGCTCATCAATGAGCAATTGGGAAAACATGACAAGCGTCGTTGCAATGAGTACTTGAGCCTGATGTACCTGATGACGCTTGCTGGTGCCGAAGCCGATGAGCTCGAAGAAGGGTTGGACAAATTGAATCCACGGTTCATTGAACAGATCGAAGCCATCAACCGGACGAGCCGTGAGACTTCGCGAGACTCCAATCCAATCGCCATGGTTCTCGGCACATTGTTCAATGCATGGAAGGCTGCGGAAGATGCGGACCGGGTGGATTACATGAGCATGGGCAAAGCGAATGCGGTGATGATGTTCATCCAGAAGTACCAGATTCAGTTTGAAAAGGACGGCAGTCTGGGGCCCGTGCTTTCCAGGGATCTGTTTGTGGCCTTGAAGCGGATTAGCCGGGACTTTGGTCTGGTTTTTAACATGACATCGTCAAGGCAGTTTGCTCAACGGTTGGCGAATGATCTGGATACCATCAAGGGGGCGGGGTTTGAGATTCGGGTGGATATGGATCACTGCAGGCGGAAGATGTATTGGCTAACGTTAAAAACTCTTCGCTGACCTTTTGTGTCATGTTAAATGTGAAGTTGATTGTGCGAGGCTCAGATGCGCTATAATCAAGAAACATCCAACGATCACTTCGTTTGAGATGAGTCATTGTATTCCAAAAATACGTGTAGGATGTTTCATCGATGAACTTGCTTTCAGATTCTTCAACAAATGGGACTATTGCTACAAAGACAAACATTAAAAAGTGAAATTCTATTGTGAATTTCGGAAGACGAACATCGTCAGAAGTTCTTGTGTAGCATATTGCCCACGGTTTATCCGTGAAAAAATAGTAGTCAAGTAATTTGGCAACATTGGGCAGTTGTTTATTCCAGATAAAGTCACCATTTAGCCATTTCGCCGTTGTTGATATCGCCTCACGATGCTCATTTCCAATTAGTGATATGCAATATTTAACGAGAGTCTTATAAACCCCCTGCAAAGACACTTTCTCTGTTATCGGGATGTGGATTTGATGAGGCAGATACTCCTCTGGAACATCATCGCTATCGACATTTATGCGAACGCAGAATACATTGTCAATATTTGAAAATTCAACGGAATGTTTACCTTCTTGTTTCGGAATACCCTTCTTTCCAGATACTCCAAACTGGGATCGAAAAATCAACATGAAATTGGCAAAGTCTTTTTCAAAAGTTTTCCCAAATTTTTCATTGCATGTATCACATTCTTCGTATTGCACAAGAAGCTTATTTCCTAGACTTTCAGAGATTGCGTGTGCTTTCCTCTGGTAGTTTTTGGGGTTTGCTTCTCCACAAAATAGGCAGACCCTTTTTTGTTTGTCTGGCTCACCAATAGACGCTGTTTTTTCATTGAAAATATTGATTCGATAATTCTTTTGGATTTCAACAAGTGTTTCCTGAACCACCTCATGTGTCCCCTGATCAAAATCGGGAGTGTTTGCTTTCAGTAAATTGAATTTCACTTGTTCCTCTACTTGAGGAGTACACTTGGGAAGCACATAGAAAATTTCATCATTTGCCATTCTTTTTAGCCATTCTCCAAGTTCACTTATTGCGTGGATATCTTTTACATGTCGCGCAATATACCGCCCAATTTCAGCTCTTTTTTGGAGTGTCAGCACATGTTTGTCAACTAGTGAGATAGAGTAAGTTTGCTCATCTGTCTCTCCAAAAAGCTTAAGAAAGTTGATAGCTGCATCGAATGTGGATTGCTCTGATAACGAAGGAAGACAAATATCGACCTTGCTATGCATGCTATAGATGGAAAGCGGAAGCGACGGACTCTTCATTCGTAATCTCCTGAATTCGATTTTGCCGAAAGCCCCTTTCGGCATTGCCGAAACCCATTCGGCGTCGTAAGTCAAAATACATTATGGACTTACGGCAGAATGCCGAAAGTGCCGAAAGGTTTTGGGTGTCCCTCCCCCTATGCGCATTTATTTTCTTCTTCTATCGGTGCTGAAATTCTTGGCTTCTTGAAATATTTATTTTCTTCTTACTATACACTTCTCTATTCTTTCGGCTCTTTCTGCATTAATTGAACTTTCCCTACAGCCATAAGGGAAGGCGACTGCCGAATCTCTTCAGAATGCCGAAAGGGGTTTCGGCATTTGCACTCATTCCATGGGTTAGAAAAATTCTTCAGCTGATCCAGCAAGAGAAAAATTCAGCTTCTTTGCTATTTCTTTTTCGTGCCAGCAGGTTTCTTACCTTGCACGAGAAGCCATCCTAGAGCGCTCGGGTGCTTTGACCAAGCCAAGAAGATCCTGTCGGCAAAGTGCTGAGCTTCGGAGATGTCACCGCCCATGTATGAGTCCAGGAGATGCTTGGGCATCTTTGCCTTGCCCAGCAAGAGTTTCTCTGTATGCGGGTTTTGCTTCCTTGCAACGTTCACAGCTTCCTTGGCACCCACCTCATCGCCAGCGATCAGGCGTTCCAACACCTTCCCCCAAGCAAATGTGGTATTGAAGCTGCACTCGTCATACGCCTCGAATAAGCCCCTGACCTCTGCCAATTTCCCGAGTGCAAGCAGGCAGCAAAGTAGCGAATAGCGGATACCTTGGTTGTCGTTGGGATTCAATGCAAGCATGGCTTGCCATTCTTCCGCAGCCTCCTCCAATCTTCCCAGGACAAGGAGGTTCTCTGCGATGTGATCACGGATCAGCATGTATGGACGTGTCTCGGAGACATGCCAGAAGTGACCCCTTGCGTCCTCAAATAGTTCCGAGTCCAATTCACGTTCTGCAAAGGCAAGCATCTTGTGCAGCAGTTCAAGTTCGGCCTCCGGCTCCATCTTGAGCATGCCATGCAGTGAAATCATGATATGGGCATTGTGCGGGTCAAGCTCAAGGGCTTCTTCCAGGATCTCGCGAGCTTCCTGCAGGGATCCTGCCTCACTGGATTCTTCGAGTAAATCCCATGCTCGCTCTTGGCTCGCTTCGCTGGTGACAGGGAGGCCTGAAAGGGCATCCAGGAGTATGGAGGGGATCAAGGTGATAATCTTCGGCATACGCAAAATTTAGCTCCGCGATGGAATCCTAAGAACTGGCAAGGTCACCAAATGCCGAAAGACCCTTTCTGCATTGCCGAAACCCTTTCGGCTTTGTAAGTCAAAACACATTATGGAGTTACAACAGAATGCCGAAAGTGCCGAAAGGTTTTAGGGGTCTGCCCCCCTATACGTGAATATTATTTTCTTATCACAGATACACGTATTGAGACCTGTGGAAAAATATTTTCCTTACGTTGGCGCATTTCTTTATTTCTTTCTTCTCTTTCTGCAAAAACATAAACAAAACCATATAGAACCTAGGATTGTAGCCAGCCGAAAGGGTCTGCCGAAAGGTCAAAAATGCCGAAACCCCTTTCGGCATTTCGAGCGCGAGTCCGCCCACTCATTCCATGGTCTGGGACAATTCTCCCGCGTCTCCGGTAAGAAAGGAATAACCATCCATTCCTTTCCCAGAGATCCAGTCCATGGCATCCATGTTGCAAAACTTTACTAGGCTCGGAGTCATCCAAGGATGCAATCCTTGCAACCCTGCAAACATCCCGGTCATTCACAAGGCTTCGCCTCCAGAGCTCATCGATGAAATTTTCGTATCCACGAAACTCGCTGTGCTGACTCCTTATGGAATTCCGAAGGAACAGCAAGATCATTGGCAAGATGGCATCGCCTATCGCAGGCTAGATCCCCGTTACTTCCTGTGGCTGCGAGGAAGAATGCTCAAGGCAAGGGGAGCATTCAAGGCCAGCAAGATTCCTGTCAAGACTTGGGAGCTGATGCGCGGGCTCTTCAATCCCATTCAGGAATGGGCAATCGCCCACTTCGGAAGCGAGGCCATCAAGGCAGAGGAAGCCTCCTTTGATCCTGAAGATTACAGTCCACCAATAGATGATGGCCATGCTTCCAATGTTCTTGACGTAGAGGCTCCGCAATGGCTCTACCCCATGCATGGGCGCTGGTCATTCAGACAGAAGGTCACCGACGCCAATGTGGCCAAGGTTTTTGCTATCCGCGAAGAAGCAAAATCCATGGGGTGGTCTGAGTCAGCCCTGTTCCAGAACCAGTCCCGTTATTCGTTTCCATACGGTGCCGAATATGGGCTGGTTTGTTTTCTCGGATTTGGGGAAGTCACCTCCGTTACCCATGACCACATTTCCATCGTCAAGCGTGAAGCGAACAACCGCCAAGCCATCCTGCGCTTCCATAATCCAGGGCATTTGCAGGGCTGATTTGTCGTCGAGGCGTATCCTCGAAAAGTCCCGTCAGAATTTCGTGTCTTCCGGTAAGTAACCGTGCGGCCATTGCCATGTTGGCATGGCTTGCACGGAGGAACTGATGGGATCACAGCCGTACAAGGAAACAGATCGGTACACGCAGGACATTCTTGCGCAAGGTTTGAGGCAATACAAACAGCTTGGCCACAAGGGTCTGCAATCACTTGCCTCGCAGTACAGCGTCGATGCGTTGGCTCTTTACAACTCACTCGGCTCAGATGCCGTACGGGCACAGGCGCTTGAGCGCGGCATGACTGTCAGGCAGTATGATAAGCTTGAAAGGAAGGGGGTTCAGAGGGTAGCCAATGAAATTCTTGGCGATATGTGTTCTGCTGAAATGATCTGGCGCTGCATGGTGAGCTGCTTCTGGAGCTACGCATCGAGAAACTTCTTCGGGTATGTGCCTGACCGCGAAGACTTGCTGTCGCTGAGCTACATGACCGTGCGCAAGGCACTGGAGTGCTACGATCCCGTCAAGGGTTCCTTCACCTCCTATGCCCTTCGGTCGTGGGATCAGGCGATCCGTCACCACATAAGAACCTACCAGCTCGTGAAGATAGCACCCGATGCAGGAAGCTGGAAGAGGTTCCTTGCCGCTCACAAGGGCAACATGAGCCTTGACATTGGAGGTGCAATCGACAGGGTGAGCTCGGTCGTCGAGCTTCAGGAACTACTGGAGTCCGATGGAGGCGAGATGAACGCGGACAGGGAACAACAAGGCTGGGATGCAGCATAAACGCCTCTTCGCACGTTGGCGCACAGAAGCCTCGACGTGGCTGTGTTTCTTTCGCTCATACACGACATCGCCGCAAACCCTGTTCTGCCCACACGTAGCAACTGTGGGTGAACGGGCGGTTCCTCCCTAGACCCTTGAGCCTCTCGCTGCACCAGGGCGCGGATTTTCGCTGTGCGAAAAGTGAAATTCTCTCAGTATCGGTTCGCATAAGCTCTCCACATAGGAGAGAACAAAAATGGCAAAATCATACTTGAAGCCTGCGACGGCTAGGCCACGGAAGCCCACCGCTGTAGCGAAGACGAAGGCCTCCACATCCGTTGAGGCTGACGACTCAGAGCTCGATGGCCTGACAAGTGACGAGTGGAATGTGAAGCTGAAACGAGAGCGTTACAACCAGCTCCGTCGCGAGAATTTGAAAGACGAGAAGCGACTTATCGAAACCGAATTTGCCGTCGCAAAGATGGCTGACCTTGTGCGCTTCGTCTGGCTCACCGTGAGCAACCTCGCCAATATTTTGCCCGCAAGATGCCAGCAGTCAAGCCCTGAGAAAATCCGTGCGGAGATCGTTCAGGAAATGAACTCGGCAAAGGCAAAGATCGAAGAATACCTGAAGGACATCTGATGGGCGTCTGTGCCAAGTGCAAGCGCGAATGCAAAGTCGTTGCGAAGGGTTGTTGCAAGTCCTGCTACGACCGCGCGTATTACGGGACGAGGCTCTATTCCGCGAAAGATGATGCGGGAAAATTTCGTGCGCAGGCACGGAAAATATTCATCAATGCGTTGCGGGAATCGGTCACTGCGATTGTCTCGCTTTGCGAGATGACGGAATCGCCTGCGGTGTGGGCGGAAAAGAACTTGAGGCTTCCTCCGTCGAAGTCATTTGGGCGCAATGGGCGCATCGACCTCTCGATCATGCCCGAGGCAATTGAGCTGCTTGAACTCCTCCGCAATCCTTCAGTAAAGCAGCTGGTATTCGCAAGCAGCGCCCAGAGCAACAAGTCCCTCCTCTTGCAGATGGCCGTGGGATACTTGGCTGTCGTGAGGGGCGATTCCATTGTCTATGGGCTTCCGAGCGTCTCGTTGCAGAAGTCGGTGCCCATGGAGCGCATCCAGCCGTTGCTTGACCTCTCCCGCATCAGGCATGAGATGAGGCACGGGAGCATCGTCTTCGATGGCAAGAACACCTTGGACTTTGTGCTTCTGACAAGCCGTAACCAGCTGGCGGAAAAAACCGCTCGTGTCACTGTCCTTGATGAGATCGACGAGCTCCCTGACTTGGCTTTCTCGCCTGAACAGGAACTGTCGGAGCGCTCGAGGATTTATCCAGACTCACTGCAACTCCTGGCCTCGACGCCGAAGCGGATGGATCGTGGCATCATGTGGCATTACGGGCGTTCAAGGCAATATGCCGTCGCATGGGAATGCCCTGAATGCAAAGGCGAGTTTGTGTGCGAAGTCGATGCGGTCAGGAGCCGCGATCCTGAAGAGAAGGATTCTGGCAAAATCATCGAACGCCACCTGGGATACGTCGCTTGCCCCCATTGCGGAATCCAGCTGGATGACTCTCACCACTTGGGATTGGTCAAGTCCCAGAGGCTCAAGTGCCTGACGCCAGAACGTGGGTTCCAAGCGGTGGGCGTGAGGAAGACAATCATTCACACGGCCTTCAAGAATTTCTCTGACGTTTTGGCGAAGCGCACCGAGGTCGAGGGGGATGCAATGCTCTTTAGCCAGTTCATGTCCAACTGGGCTGCACTGCCGCAGGAGCAAGGTCTTTCCAAGTCCGACATCGACAATCCCATCCATCGTGGCAGCTACCTGCGGGGAGAGCCTCCTAAGGATTCCATCGGCTGGACAGCGGGCGTCGATGTCCAAGGGGATTGTCTTTTCGTGAGCTGCCTTGCCTTTTCGCCAAGAGGTGTTCACCAGTTCTGGAGCCAGCGTATCGACAGGGATCGCAATGACAACGATGGCGTAATCCGTGGCCTGATGCACCTGATCCATGACCGGCCATGGTCTGGCAAGTTGCCTTACCTCGGCATGGCAATCGATGCAGGGTTCTCCACACCAGACGTGATGCGGTGGGTGGCGAAGGTTCCGCTGGCCATTGCGGTCAAGGGCGATGGAAGTGCGGGCATGAGCCTTCCATTCAAACTCTCCGGTGATGGGCGCACGCATATCTTGCAGCACGCCTACTGGCAAGAAATGCTTCAGTCCCACCTGAACAACGGAACGCTCGAACTTCCTGACAACGCCTTCGCATGGGTCGAGCAGCACTTGAGGGCAGAAGTGAAGCGCACGGTGATCGATCCGAAAACCAAGATGCCAAAACACGCATGGTGCTTGCGCTCGCAACATTCCCAGAACCATATCCGTGACTGTTGCGTCTACGCGTTATTCCTCGGCCAGCAGAAGGGCTTGTGCAACATCAAGGTTCAATCAGCCCAGCAACCCCAATCAAACGCACCACAACAACCGGCGCGGTCACCTATTGCAAATGGTTTCAAACGCATCCCCATCCGTGGAGTCGGCAAGCGTGAGCGATGGTAAAAATCGGCTCATAAGCTTCGGGCATGAAACTTATCTCATGCTTCTCGGGTATCGAAGCCGCAAGCGTAGCGTCAAGGGACTTTGGCTGGGAACCAGTGGCATTCTCGGATATCGAGCCTTTTGCAAATGCGCTCCTTGCACACCACTATCCGCAAGTCCCCAACCTCGGGAACATCACCACCATCGACTGGAGCCCATACCATGGCAAAACAGATATCGTTGTCGCAGGTCCGCCCTGCCAGGCCTTCTCGGTCGCAGGGCTCAGGCAATCACTCGCCGATCCGCGCGGCAACCTCACGCTCGAATACATGCGTGCCATCCACGCCATCAAACCTCGTTGGATGCTTGCTGAGAACGTGCCTGGAATTCTCTCCGCACAAGGAAACCCCTTCGGAAGCTTTCTGGCGGGCTTGGCTGGATACGATGCCCCCATCGAGTCATTTAATGACAAGCCACTTAACGACAAATGGCCAGCGTGTGGGCACCTTGTTGCGGCCAATGAAGAAAGCTACAGCCTCGCATGGCGCATCCTCGACGCCCAACATTTCGGCGTGCCCCAACGACGCCGTCGTGTCTTCGTTGTCGGCCATCTTGGAAGAGAATGTTGGTGGAAGCCTATCGAAGTATTGCTTGAGCGCGGTGGCCTGCCAAGGAATTCAGCGCAGGGCGGAAAAGCGGGGAAAGACCTTGCCTCAAGCACTCGAAGCTGCATTGCGGTCTGCACGGGGCACACCAACGCCAACGGAAGCAACGTCAGCATCGACGTGAGCCCGACGCTTGACAGGGCCACTCCTGCCGCGGTGCTCGTGACGGAGGCGTACCCTGCTGGAAGCTTTGGGGATTACCAGCTAGGAGTTGGAACTCTTCGGAGTGGAAAGCGCGGAGAAGAAACCATCGTGTGCATGGAACGTGATCAGGGTCAAGCACCGCTTCTTGCTCGCATGACTGCGCTTGGTCAATATGAAATCGATGGTACCGCGTCCACCATGAAATCCCGTGACTACAAGGACGCAACAGATCTTGTGATCTCGACATCGGAGCCACTGTGCTTCGAGCCAGCTGTGATGGCCTGCGGATACGACGGCGACGTGCTTGGCGATAGAACAGGAACTTTGCTCCGTGGCGAAGGGCATGTGGTGGATACTTCGCACTTTTTGCAACAAGGCTCCACGCTACGAAGGCTTACTCCCATGGAGTGTGAACGGCTGCAAGGATTTCCTGACAACTATACGCAGATCCCTTACCGCAATAAACCAGCAACGCAATGCCCCGATGGCCCACGTTACAGAGCACTTGGAAATTCATGGGCTGTTCCTGTGGTGAAGTGGATCTTTACAAGGCTCGATCAAGTGGACAAGCGTGAGCGTTAGTGAGTCCGCTCATCTTATAATTCGAAGAGCTTCAATTGAGGCTGTTTATTTGTTAGTTGAAAAGAGAGCGGGGGCGGGGTAAAGACCATGGCGCTCATTAGCCAGAGTGTTAGCGCACCCTAGGCCGTAGCTTATGCAGGTCACCCGCCCCTCTCCACCAGCAAGCCTGGACAACCCATTAGGCATAGAGCCTGCATTCAAGATAGCTAGGACGCCAGTGGAACGCTCATTCAAAACATACCAAGAAGGATTACATGATGCAAGCACGGCAGGTAGGAATCGACGTATCGAAGTTGACGCTGAACACAGCATTCCGCGATGCAAGTGGATGTTGGCAGGACGGCAAGTTCAGCAACGATGAAGATGGGTTCCAGCGGCTTTCTGCTTGGGCTGGCAGCGACAGCATCTTCACAATGGAAGCCACAGGACGCTACCACGTGAACCTCGCATCGTTCCTGTACCGTGACAAGCACAGGGTGAACGTGTCGAATCCGTTGCAAGTGAAGCGCTTCTGCCAGATGCAGTTCCGTCGCACCAAGACAGACCGTGCCGATGCCCGCATGATCGCTGAGTTCGCGGTGTTCAACGGCAGTGTTCTCACAGCTTGGCAACCATCGGATGCAGGACTGGCAGAAGCTCAGTCGCTGCAAACGGCCGTGCGCCTTCTCATCGTTCATTGCACAGCGATGAATAATTGTATCCAGGCGCTACGGCTGACTGATGCGGGACGTAAAGCTGCACTGGCACTTGCAAAGATCTTGCGCTCGGAACGTAAGCTGATCAAGGTGATGGAAGCCGAGATCGCAAAGCTGGTGAGCGTGTCATACAAGGAAGAATATCAATGCGCAATGTCTATCCCCAGTGTCGGCACCAAAACCGCAGCTGCGGTAATCCTTGCCACCGGAGGCCTTGCGCTCTTCGACAGCAGCAAGCAGCTGAGCGCATACTTTGGCATGAGCCCGCGCCAGTTCCAGTCTGGCACGAGCATCAATGGCAAAGGACATATCTGCAAGATGGGCAACCCGCACGTCCGTGCGCTGCTGTACATGTGTTCGGTATCAAGCCTTCGGCACAACAAGGTCTGCAAGGACTTTTACGACTCGCTCGTCGCAAAGGGTAAGCCCAAGAAGGTAGCCATGATGGCTGTCGCCAACAAGCTGCTGCGCATCATCTTTGCCGTGATGAAATCCAAGACCCCATGGAACCCGGAGGTCGCTGCGGCACACTGAAAATCGAAGGGATGATGGCAGCATGACTTCGTCATGCTGTGTCTTTGCGCAGATGCTGAAACTGGTCATGGGTGGCAAAGAATTTTCATGAAAAGGCTTGACGAAAATTACAACTCATAAGCTAGTCCCGTGGGACTTCGCTATGAAATCATCGTCGACGACAACGGCTCAGCGAAGCTGAAGCAGTTCAGCGGGAGTGTGCGCGAGGTTGGCAAGGAATCGAAGATCGCCTCCGAGCTCATGGATGGCGCAAAGGAAATGCTCGGCGCATTCATCGCCGCGTTCGCAGTTGAGAAACTGTTTGAGTTCGGAAAGAGCCTTGTCGAGAGCGGAAGCGAAGCGCTCAAGTTTGGAGAGAAGGTGGGGCTCACTGTAGAGCAAGTCTCAGGCCTCCAATATGCTGCAAAGCAATCGGAAGTCTCCACCGAGGATCTTCAGAACTCACTCGTCCGGTTCGGCAAGAACGCAGCGACCGCTGCCGATGGATCGGGCAAGGCGAACGCGAGTTTTAAGGCCATGGGGATCGCAGTCACCGATGCAGCCGGGCACATGCTACCCACTGAAGATCTACTTAAGCGTGTGGCAGACAAGTTCCACAACATGCCCGATGGCGCGGACAAGGCTCGCATTGCAATAGACCTATTCGGCAAGGCGGGTGCGAGCATGATCCCGATGCTGAACCAGGGCTCCGTAGCCATTGAAGCCATGGAGCAGAAGGGTGCAGCACTCAGTGGCATGACTACTGAAAGTGCGGAAGCAATGAAGGCGTTCTCGCTTGCCATCGACTCCTCTGAATCTGCACTCAAGGGCATCGCTGTCAGCATCATCGCGAGTGTGTCACCCGCGCTCAAGTCCATGGGTGAATGGCTGCAGAAGATCACGGACAACATCAGCACGAACTTAGAGCACGCCCGCATGATGGAGCAGATGGCAGAGCAACAGGAGCGTGCGGAACTCAGGCTCAGGCTCGTTCAGGTGGCACGCCTTGAGACAGCACAGAAGCTTGGGCAGACGCTAACTTCGCAGCAGGAGGAGTTCCTGTCGCGCACAGAAAAAGAGATTGCGAAGGAGAACGAGAAGCTCGGGCTTAGCACACAGGAGATCGAGCTTGAGACCTTGAAGGCACAGCTTGGCGCAAAGGAACGCGTCAACCGCGAGAACGGAGCCGCTCTTGACCTCACAGCCATCAAGGCACGCATCAAAGCATTGCAAGATGAGATCTCTCTTGAGAACAGACCCAAAGTCGCACTCACGCATGAAGACAAGGAAAAGAAGAAGAGCGACGATACTGCGCAGAAAATTTTGGAACAAGCACAGCAACAGATCGAAGGTCTGGTATCCCAGACACTAAATGCCGAGGCGCAGTTGCAATGTGAGTATGAGGCGAAGTGCGCAGAGATTGAAAAGTTCGACGATGGCCACTATGCGCGGATGAAAGAACAGTTGGACATCTGGTACACTTTTAAGCAGAAGTCACTCGAAGCAAGCCAGACGAAAGAGTTACAGCAACAGGCACAGCAGGAGAATGAAAGGCAGCAAGCCTCGATGGCAAGCGCTGCAAAGGAAGCCGCTGCAAGGCTTGAGACGTATAACAAATTCTACGCCGACCAGGAGCAACAAGAGAAGCATGCGGCAATAGTGCAGGCGCAAAGTTTTAGGGCTTCTGGTGTAGATGCCATTGATGTTGCGAGGTGGCGCGAGGAACAGATCGCAGCCATCGAGGATAAGTACGCACACCAGCGTGCGCAGAAAGAAGAAGCTGCACGCAAAGCCTCGTTCGAAGCCACCCAGAAACAGCTTTCGCAAATCGCCTCTGCGATCTCCCTAGGTGAGAATATCGTCTCGAACCTTTCACGCCTTGATGAACAGCGAACAAATGAGAAGTACGAGAACGAGAAGGCACAGATCGCATCCACCTTCGATGCGAAGATCGCAGCGGCACAGGGCAACACGGCGCTGCAGACATCGCTCAAGCAACAGGAAGCGAACCAAGAAAAGACAATCGAGACGCAGAAGGCTCAAGCCATCGCAGCCGTTCACAAAAAGTACGCACTTGAGCAAAAAGCCCTGAGCCTTGCGCAGGCAACGATCTCAGGTGCGGAGGCGATCATGAAGGTCATGGCGACGACACCTCCACCGTTTGATATTCCACTACTTGCACTCACTGCGGCAGCAACGGCAACACAGCTTGCGCTCATCTCACAACAGCACTTTGCAACGGGCGGCATCGTCGGTGGAGGCATGCAGAGCATTGTCGTGAACGAAGCTGGGCAAGAAGCGGTGATCAACCACCAAGGGCTTCGGAACATTGGCTCCGACGTTGTCGCTGCGATCAATGCAGGCAAGCCCAGACAACAGGTGGCGCAGATGATGGGAGCATCGAGCACGACGCATTACAACATCAGCATCTCAGGCGTAGTGGGTTCGCGCTTCATCCAAGACGAGCTCATGCCTGCGCTGAAGAAGCATGCGAGGAAACACTGATGGTGACGTTCACAGGCCCCGTGTCGTCGGTCTGCATCAACCGTGGGCTTTCAAGTGATAGCAAGTTCTGGTTCGCAAGACTGAACAATGCATCCAAACTATCGGTAAGCGGAAACGTAATCACATACGATGGTGGCCCAACGATGCTGCATGGCATCATCAGCCTGCAGTACGTGGACAAGTCCGACGCGGATCTATTGCGTATGTGGATCTGTGAAGTGCGTTTTGGATTGCATCCATTCTCGATTGCGGTGGATGCGAACGCAGATCTCGGCTTAGGAAAAGGTGTGACGCTTTCGATGGCGAAGCTTGATGGTGTAACGGATACGTCGCAGGTCTTTACGAACCATGCAAGGCCAGACAAGGTGGACATCGCATTCCCATACGTCGCACGCATGGCAACCAATGGAGGAGCTGCGGAGCTATGAGCAACTACAACTTTGGAATCACCATCCGCTACCCCGCAGGCAATGCACAGCAAGGCTCACCTTACTCGGGCTGCCAGACCGCGGAGCTGCGTGATGGATCAACCATAATTCATTTAACGGAGCTAGGCACGAGTGCGTATTACTACGCGACGGGAGTGCCTTCTGGGCTCTATGCGCTTTACATCGCGGGGTCAAACACTGGCATCAACTTCATGGTGGGAGCTGCTGGCATACCCATCGCCACAGCAACCACGCTTGGTGGAGTGAAGGTTGGCTATGGCCTTGCCATCGATGCAAATGGCCTGCTCACGTCGCTTGCGCAAGATGTCTGCCTCTCGCTTGTTGGCGGAACGCTTGTGGGATCTGTTGCCATGGACGATGGTGTGAACCATTCGATGTGGAGCCCTGATGACCTCACCTTCAATAACGTGAGCATCTTTAAGAGCCTAGCCCCTGACCACCTGGTGCTTGCCTCTCCTTCAGATACTGTAGCAGGTTCACTTACATCTAAAGTCACCGCAGGCAAGGGTATCGTGATCTCGAACCCTGGGCTCACGAATGATTTCCTGATCATCATGAACGACGGTGTCTGTGGAATTACAGCAGGCGCAAACATCAGCATCGATAGGACTGATCCCCATAACCCAGTAATCTCTTCAAGCGGTGGCGGAAGCTCTGTATCGAATGCGCTCTATCTCCACGGAGCCCTGATGGGGACAGCGACGGCGACCACGGGGATATTCCAGATGCAGCCGCTCCTTTCTTCATTAAATGTGAGTGGGACAACGGATCCGTACAACTCATACAGCAACGGTGAGCTCAATCCATACTTGATGCCATTCAACTATACGATCAGTGAAGTACACATCGCCTTTGGGCATGTGGCAGTCGCAACATCGAGTGCAGCAACAAGTCCACGCATCCGCATTGAGTTCTTCAACCACACAGGGTTTGCACGCACTTCAGTTGGTTATGCAGATGTTCCCATCAACGGCACGAACTGTGGTGTGTACAACAACCTCGGTGGTAACAATTTCCAGACGGTATCGCTCACTGGGCTTGCAATCAAAGGCAGCTTGCACGACCTGCTTGGCTTCCAGTTCACAAACCTCTCATCCAACAATAGCCAAGTGAATGCGCTTGCGCAGGCGACGCTCTGCGTAAAGATCGTTCCGCAATAAGGAGATCCATGGCTCAGAAGATCTTTAAGACACTGCATAACCATTCCGCAGTCGATGTGTCTGTGAATGGCAATACGGTTGCGGCGAGAGCGTCGCAGCTGATATTCCTCAATCCGAAATTTTTAGCGAATAATTTGGGAGATGTAGTCTCGCTCTACACACAGCAGCTCATCGATCTCTACGATGACACGGACTCGTTGATCGCACCAGAGGATGTCTGGGATAGCATCAACTACAACATAAATGCATTAAGCTCGGTAAGCGCGAAGCAGTCCACCAGCATCTTCGCACAAAGTGCCCTCTCGACGTATGCAGTGGTGAATGAAGAATATCTGCACCTCATTGGCGGAGAGGATTGCACAGTCACTGCTGATGTTCCATACGATGGGCAGGAACTGAAGATTGTAAACCACAATACAAGCAAAGCGACATTCGGTGCATTCACCATTGCATCCAACACGACGAGCACCTTTCGGTTCTGCGCAAACGCATGGGTGCTTCTAGGCAGATTTTCGAATGTGTAAGCGATATGGGAGATCAATAATTCAATGGACTTTTCAAACGGCCATTATCTGTATCTTGAAATACTCCCCAACGCAGGTGATGCGTGGGTGGATCTGCAGGGCAATGCCATCTCGCAGCTTGGCATTGGACAGCGCGAAAAAGGATCGGGAAATCCGCTCTGCGTCTATGACTGGGATCTTGCCGTGGGTGAGCTTGATAAAAGCTTTGATAACTTCCCAGTCAACCTTGTGCAAAAAGTTTCTGATTTCCAGTTCAGCATCTGTGGTGTCTGGAGTGATCCATTGGGTAATACCAGTTCGACCAATGTATTGTGGATGTTGCAGGACATTAATGCAGAGTATGAAAAGTCACTGAACATCATAGGCCGCAAGGTGCAGCTCTGGATCAGCAACAGCGAGCACGCTGGGCTTGTCTTCAATTCGGGTGTCTGGACCAACTACTCATCGACGAAGTTTTGGAATGAGCCTTCGTGGACAGCACCTTCATTCACAGAACAGGCGGAGTTGTTGTTCACTGGAGTAATCGAAGAAATCAAATGCGGAGGAAGCGATGGTCGCATCGACATCGTCTGCACGGACCTGATCGAGGACAAAGTGTTGGGGACTGCCGTTCCCAATGCGGCACAGAACGGCAAGCATTGCATTCCGATCACCTATGGCGATTTCACAAGACGACCCATGCCCGCTCTGATCGAGAGCGATCTGCGGAACCTTGTGCGCGTGTGGCTTGGTGATGAATCTACTCCCCATGTCTCGTTTAGCTCCCTTGCCATTTATGACGAGACGTATGACACGTTCTGGCCAGTGGCGAATACGTACCAAGCGATCAGCAACAACAATGAAATTGAGTTCACTGCGGACTATGTGGGTGTAACGCAGCCATTTAATCTCACAACGACTGACGACAACTTTCATTTCCAACAAAGCACCTATGCGATGCTGATGCCTTCAGACAACGTGCAGGCGGTGCTCACCGTTGGTGCCGAGAATATCGGGTTGCACACATCACGCTTGCCCAATGCGCCTTTCCCTGTCGCCAACACTTCGCAGCAAGGCACGTACAACGCAATCCCAATGCAGAGCCGCGGCTGGGGCAATACGCAGCGCACAGGGCACGCACACGGGGCGCAGTACAAGATGACCGATGCGAACCTGCAAGCGGGGTTGTTGACGCTTGATGTGGTGCTCACACCTACCAAAATCTACGATGCTTCAAGTGTGCCTTCGCCATGGGGTGGCTATCCGCACACCGATATGGGCTGGGACACGACTACGAACCTATTGTGTGGTGGCAACCCATGGGCGGTGATTCAGAACAGCCAAAGTGGTGGGCATATCACAGACCCCATCGTGCTGAGTTCGAAGAACCATGCCATCGGTGCAATCGAATCGATTATAGGCTACGCCGAGGGTCACCTGGTCTGCGAGTTCCCAGACCTGAGCGGATATGGTGGCACATGCACCAGCGCGAAATTGTACATGGATGGTGAGTTCCGAAGCTCGCACACCTGCCTACCCGACACCAATGTGACAGGACTCTACTATGGCTTTGGGGACACTGGTGCAAACGGGTCGAGCACGCTTCTGATGGCGCAGGGCGTGGTGGGGCGAAGCCAGGTGTTCACCTATGATGCGTCACCACTGACAGGCTCAATGTGCCCCACGGACTTAAAGATGCTAAGCAAGCTCACGCTCTATTCGTTTCTCGACTGGGACTACAATGGAGTCGCAGATGCGGGTGGAGCATATCCCACTACCACCCAGCCCTTCTTCCTGTTGAATGCAATCAAGATCGTCGCAACCATCACCATCCCGATCAAGAGCACTTCGAAACTTTTTGCTTTTGGATGGGGACGACAACCTCAGAATATTGTTCATGGTTATAACTTCGCAACCCGCGTGATCGGTGACCTGTATTTCAGGAACTTCGGCGTCACTCCAAGTGGCACGATGGATGGCTTGCTGCTTGACTTCTCAGTGACCGAGCAGACTGGTTTTAGGACTCTGGTCAAGGGGCTTGCGCAATCTGGGTGCTTAAGCGTGACCACCGATATCAACGGCGCACCATACACAGCTCCATTCCTTTCACACACAAACTTCGGAGACGTTCACACCATCGGAAACGATGACGTGTTGCTGGGTAATCACAACATGCCCGAAGTCACGTATTCGATCCCTACGAAATCAGCGGTCTACAGCCGCTTCGAGCTTCGCTATGGCTGGGATTATGCGCGAGAGAAATTTACAGGTGAGCTTGTGGCTGATGGCTTCACGAATGAATACGGATACTCGGGTGCCGATGCAACCTCATACTCTGCGATGAGCTCGGATGACTGGTCGTTGGTGATTCAGCACTGTTCACAAGCGCAAGGCTACATCGGACAACAGAGCGTGAATACATTCACTCTCGAATCGAAGTTCATTCAAGATCATGGCACCGCAGCCACACTGTTCTCTGTGCTGGTCAAATGGCTCGCGACTCCACGCATGGGTGCAAAGGTCACCTGCGATTACGCACAGACTCAGGAGTTTGGGTTATTGCAGAGGGTGACACTTTCTGTCAATGGTCTTCCCTCACGAATCATGTCAAAGCCATGGGTGGTTACAGGCATCACAGATGACTTGCAACCAACATCAATGATGCGGACTCTTTCGCTCACGGAGATTCCTCCGACGTTTTAGATGTAATACGTCCTCATAAGCTTCCATGCGGACTCCTGCATATTCGGAGGCGCATGGGGTGACATTGGACTGCATTGAATTGACAGACTGTTTTGAGGGATTGAAAAACGTTCCCGATGGATCGGTGGATCTCATTGCGAGTGATCCCCCTTATGGCACCACCGACAACGACTGGGATAAGCTGCCAGACTTTGCAAAACTCTTTGCGGAGTTCAGGCGTGTGCTCAAGCCCACGGGCACTGTTGTGTTTACTTGCGTGTTCCCCTTCGCTGCCCAACTGATCGTCGACAACACTGACATTTTTAAGTACGACATGGTCTGGGCCAAGAACCGTAAGACGGATTTTGCGAACGCGAAGAACAAGCCTCTGCGCAAGCATGAGAATATCCTCGTGTTCAGCAAGGGGACGTGTGCGAACAGGAGCCTGCGACGCATGACCTATAACCCGCAGGGGCTTGAGGCTTGCAGCCTGGTGCATAGGGAGAAGAAGATCCAGTCCACCAACTATGGCAAGGCTCTCAATACTGCTTACACACAAACTCAAAAGAACTACCCAGACACGGTGCTTGAGTTCCCCTGTGTGCAACGCACAGTGCATCCCACGCAGAAGCCAGAGGAACTTTTCGAATGGATCATCCGTACATACAGCGACG
>Ga0302287_10000284_pt1 | contig 28581 bp, 33 predicted proteins | sample III_Fen_E2_4_FD_200452 | JGI IMG/M metagenome (GOLD analysis project Ga0302287, IMG submission 200452) | Peat permafrost microbial communities from Stordalen Mire near Abisko, Sweden - III_Fen_E2_4 | ecosystem: Environmental > Terrestrial > Soil > Wetlands > Permafrost | place: Sweden: Abisko...
ACAGTTGTCGCGGACTTAACGAATTATGAATTTCACGATGCGGCTTGGGATGGCGTTGTATCGATCTTTTGTCATTTGCCGTCTATATTACGTACAAGTGTCCACCAAAGAATTGTGAAAGCATTGAAACCAGGTGGTGTCTACTTGTTAGAGGCATACACTCCCGCTCAGCTCGCTTACCAAACTGGCGGTCCCAAAGATCCAGACATGCTGTATACGCTCAACGCGCTTCGCCAAGAACTAAATGGCCTAGAGTTCCTGCATGGGGTAGAGAGTATTCGAGAAGTCAAGGAAGGCACTGCACACCAAGGCTTAGCTGCCGTGGTGCAGGTCGTCGCGAGAAAACCTACTTGCTAAGTTCATTTTCCCGTTGCGAAAAGCCCACCCATCAATGCGCCGTACATTGTGGAAATCCACGGGTTCGAGGTAATGGGGCAAGTCCCTGACGAACACCCAACGAACCGGTAATAGGCAAATCCACCGACAGCACCCAATACAACACCGATTGCGATACGTGCAACTATTGGCATTAACGACCTCCGGTGGTCTTGCATGTTTTCATGCCGAAGAGCGAATACAATGGACAATAGCCCACTAGCCCTGTCGCAAAAGGAACGACACCAACCCATGCCCATGCACCTAGACTATGCGTTACAGCACAAGCAACGAGCCCGACTCCCAGCAACACTCGGATTGTGCGATCGATAGAACCTGCATTCGTATTCATATTGACTCCTTAGAATATAATCATAATCTAATATACAAAATTCTTAGCACTAGATGGTCTACTTCGATGTTACCGTATATTGTCTTCACAGCGAACAACAAGAGCCAAATCACTCCAGCGGCTATGTAAAGAGTTGCAGTATGGAGCGTTTGCGTCTAAGAGGCTAATTAGCACTGCTTTCCTGTCATTCATCGGGTTTAACCGAGTCCTAACAATAGTTCGCTTTTATATCTGCATATTTATGCATATATTGAGCCTATGAAGCAACGTATCACCGTTCTATCCGAACTGCTGAAGCCTCTTGGCGATCCTTTGAGGTTAAATCTTCTGAGTTATTTGGCAGATGGCAAAGAGCATTGCGTCTGCAAGATGGCGGAATCGCTCTCTGAACCTGAGTTTAATATCTCTCGCAAGTTAGCACCCTTACGAAAACTTGGACTCATTTGTGCGCGTCGTGAAGGCACATGGATGCACTACCATCTCTGTACAGATCAATGCAGGCTCTTAGTGGAAAGTCTAGGCAAAGTACTCGGCATAAGAGCTGGCTTGTTGCAAAACTCTCCACTTTCCACTTTAAAACTTTCCACGTCCTCATCGGGGATCTCATGCAACCCAAAATCAAAGTCCTCATGCTGTGCACCGGAAACTCCTGTCGCAGCCAAATCGCTGAAGGCTGGGCACGTGCCCTCAAAGGCGACCAAATCGAAGTCTGGTCGGCAGGGATCGAAACCCACGGATTAAATCCGAATGCTGTGAAAGTCATGGCTGAAGTGGGAATTGATATTTCGGCTCATACATCCAAGAATGTGAAGACTCTCTTTGATGTGGGTTTTGACTATGTGGTGACCGTTTGCGGTCATGCCGATGAGACTTGCCCAAGCTTCCCCGACAAGGTCAAGAAGGTGCATGTCGGCTTTGATGACCCCCCTAAGCTCGCTAAGGAAATTGCGGCCAAGGGTGGTTCGGAAGAGGAGCAGCTCGACGCCTATCGTCGCGTGCGCGATGAAATTCGCCAATGGGTATTAACTTTGCCAGAAAGCCTTTATAGAGCTTGAATATGAATTTATTTGAACGATACCTTACGCTCTGGGTTGCGCTTTGCATGGTTGCTGGTGTTGCCTTAGGCCTGCTATTTCCTGGCGTTGTCCATACCGTTCGCGCACTTGAGTTTGGGCAAGGCTCCCAGATCAATCTGCTCATCATGGTGCTGATCTGGTTCATGGTGTACCCCATGATGCTCAAGATTGATTTTACGAGTATCAAAGATGCTGGTCGCCAACCTAGGGGATTATTGGTGACACTCTTTGTCAATTGGTTGGTGAAGCCATTCAGCATGGCAGCCCTTGGCATTGTATTTTTCAAGTACATCCTTTCGCCATGGATTCCGCTTGAACTTGCCAATCAATATTTGGCGGGTTCTATTATTTTGGCTGCGGCTCCTTGCACAGCAATGGTTTTTGTGTGGAGCTATTTGGTGAAAGGGAATCCGGCGTACACCCTTATGCAAGTTGCGATTAATGATTTGGTGATGCTTGTACTCTTTGTGCCCATCATTACCCTGCTTGTAGGCGGCGCAAGCTCCCTCAGCATTCCTTTCGATGTGCTTCTGTATAGTGTGATCGCATTCATTGTGATTCCCTTGGCTGCAGGCGCACTCAGCCGAGTTACATTGATTCGCATCAAAGGAAAGGAATGGTTTGAAAAGTCGTATCTGGGAATTTGGAGCCCAGTGACCATGGTCGCCTTGCTTGCAACACTCGTACTCATCTTTGCATTCCAAGCACACAACATGACCACCAATTGGCTGCACGTGGCATTGATCGCCATTCCGATCACGATCCAGGTTTATTTCAATTCGAGCCTAACCTATCTGTTGATGAAATGGTTCAAGGTTCCCCATAACATCGCTGCTCCTGGTGCATTGATTGGAGCGAGCAATTTCTTTGAACTCGCAGTGGCCACCGCCATCGCGTTATTTGGAGCCGATTCTGGTGCAGCCTTGGCAACCGTTGTGGGTGTGCTCGTTGAAGTGCCTGTGATGCTCAGCGTTTGCTCTGTATGTAATCGAAGCAAAAGCTGGTATGGCAATGAGGGTAATCGTATACAGGCTTAAGCAGATGATCGATATGCACAACCATCTGTTTGCCTAAACTATTTTGTGATGAACCACACCGCGATGCATAAACAAAGCACACCTGCGACTTTTCTGTTCCAATAAATCCATCGGGAACTTCGCGGACTATTTAGAATGCCCATCGTCCACACCGATGCGGAACCAGCGAGCACAATAACAGCACCATGCCCCAAGGCGTAGGCTGTTATGAGCCCTGCTGCGTATATTGGTTGCTCTGCAGCATGCGCAAATACAAGTCCCAGCACAGGCATCAAAAAGGCAAAGGCGCAAGGTCCCAGCACCGTTCCAAACAATACACCCAGCAAAAGCGCGGCTGGCACACCACCACCTCTAAAGCGATTCTGATTCAGGCTCATGTTAGGCAAGTGGATCACATCGAGCAAAAGCAGACCCACCAGCACGAATACAGCTGCACCCAGCCAGTAGCCCCACGAGCCCACATCGCCGAGCAAGCGACCCAAGGCGGCGGTGATCAAGCCCAGCACGAGCATGGATACCATAATGCCCAATGTGAACACCACGGAGAGCAGTAAGGCCCGCGATTGTGTACCACGGCATTCTTTCGCGACAAATCCCATCACCAAGGGAATGCTCGATAAATGGCATGGAGATAAAACAACGCTAGCAATGCCCCAAAGGAGCGAGCCCGCCAAGGCAAGCCAGGTATTCCCGTAGAGCATCATGGACATCTTCTCCATGACATCCAAAATCATTTATTGACCTGCTTCCTCTTCAATATATTTTCCAGTTCAACCATGGGAAAATAGCCTTCATGACGGTAGTATTCAACTCCCTTTGCATCCAAGAATACCTGAGTGGGAATACTACGAATGCCAAATTCTTTTGCTGCAGGCTTGCCTGCGTCAGTCCACACATCATGGAAAATGATCTTCAAATCTTTGGGATACTTGACTTCTAGTGAGTCCATGACTTTCTTCATGGCTTTGCAAGGAATGCAGTTCACCGAACCCAGCTCTACGAAGGTTACCTTAGGGCCATCAGCAAAGGATACAGCCGCAATAGCAAGCAACGCAAGGACAATCCTTTTCATTTCAAAAATTCCTTCAACGCGTCTGCCTTCAAAACTTTTCCTGAAAACATGACTTTGCCATCGACAACCAGCGCGGGAGTCGCCATAATGCCAAAGGCCATGATCTGCTTAAAGTCGGTGACTTTTTCCACTTGTATCTCAACGCCCATTTCATCGGCAGCTTTTTGGATTTCTTCTGCGAGAATAATGCACTTGCTGCAACCACCACCGAGAACTTGAATCTGTTTCATTTGAACTCCTGAATCGTATTTGCTTATTGTTTTACATGCTGGTTTACCCAGGCACGTACTTTTGGGGAAAGAACAATCATGACAGGCAATGCGACGGCATAGGCGCTGAGCCAGTTTTTAAGCCATGCGAGTGGCACTAGAGAGAAGCCTGATCCAATGAAGGTATTCAGCCCTGTAATGACGAATGTCATGCTTCCAACCATAATCACGGCAAATAGCAAATGACCTTGCTTTTGTGTTAACGTCACTGGATTACCCTTTTTCAGAAAGAGCATTGCGACCAGCCTGTGCAACGATTTCAATTGCCTCGGGCGTGATTCCTGTTTTGCCTTTAACAAGGCCTAGGTCGGTAAGGCGAATATGCTTGAATTCCATGAATCCAGCTTCCTCAAGAACATGCTTTGCACAACAGACCGAGCAACCGTCAATCGCAAGGATTTTTCCGGCTTTGTCTGTAGATTCCAAATAGCTTTGAATTCCACCGCCGATGGCAGCAAGACAAAACATTTTTCCAGTGCCTTCCGCACTCAATTTGCGGGCCGCTTGATCAGAGACTCCACCTACATCAGCGGCTCCTGAGCAAGCAAAGATTAGTGTTGGACCCTCGGACTTCACGGATCCGCAAGCGCAGTTTGTGGGCTGAACTGATTTATTCTCTTTCATTGTATTCTCCTGGAATGTGATTACAACAGCGCGTTAAACAAATACCCAACAAGCATGATTCCGCAAGCCACTGTGCCAAAGAAAATACCAAGCAACTGAGGCTTCAAGACTTTGCGTAGCAGAATTGCTTCTGGAAGCGAAAGCGCAATCACCGCCATCATAAAGGCAAGCGAAGTTCCTAGCGCAGCACCTTTTTCAAGCAATGCAGAAATGATCGGTACAATCCCTGCAGCGTTGGAATACATGGGCACACCAAGAATCACAGCAAATGGCACAGACCACCACGCATCTGCGCCAAGAATTTTCACAAAGAAATCCTGTGGCACATAACCATGAATGCCTGCACCGACTGCAATGCCAAGTATCACCCACATCCAAACTTTTCCAACCACGTCTTTAACCGCATCGCGACCTGCTTCAATCCGTTCACTCCAAGTCATCTTTGCTTCTTCGACCCGAACGCTGCCACGAATTTCCCACACCCAATCTTCGACTAAGTGATCAAGCTTTACGCGACCAAGTACATATCCAGCGAGCATTGCCACGGCTAAGCCGGTGCCCATATACAAGGCCGCAACCTTCCAGCCAAACATCCCGAACAAAAGCACCAGCGCAACTTCATTAACCATGGGTGCAGAGACCAGAAAAGAGAATGTTGCACCAAGCGGTACGCCAGCAGAAAGAAATCCAATGAACAAAGGCACAGCCGAACAAGAACAAAATGGGGTAACCGTGCCCAACAGCGCAGCTAATGCGTTACCTGTAAAAGCCCCCCTACCCGCCAGCATTTTGCGCGTGCGTTCGGGCGAGAAGAAGGTACGAATGATGCCAACACCAAAAACCACCGTCACCAAGAGCATCAGGACCTTAGGTGTATCATAGAGAAAGAATGCAAGCGAGTCAAAAGCACGATTTCCGTCATGCAAAATCAGAGCATGCTTCGATAGAAGTGACACACAAAAGTGAGAGATTCCTTCGAGGTGCCAATAGAGAAAGACCCACGCGATAGCCCCAAGAAAACCCCCAAGCCACTTCATGCATAATTTGCCATTCATGCAATTACTCCCTCAAAAAAACTAAGCAGTTTGATCAATGCAACGGAAAAAGTCTAGAACACAAGGTGTAGCTAAGCGATAAAAGACGTTTAGCCCACGTTTGTCGTCTTCAATAATTCCGGCATTACGGAGAACAGCCAAGTGCCGACTGACCGTTGACATATCGGCTTTGACCACTGGAGCAATTTCACAAACACATGTTTCGCCTTTGGATAATAGCTCAACAATGCGCACGCGCGAAGGATGTCCCAACGCTTTGAGAACGAGCGCTCTCCGTTTTACCACAGCAGGCGAAGCTGCTGGTAACTTGGAAGGAGAGCACCTTCCGGTAGAACATTTGCTAGGAGATTGTTTCATATTTGCAAATATATACAAATACTAATTCGCTTTTAAGCTAGCCTAGATATTTGCTTCTTTATGGTCGCATGCGTTTGCATAAAGCTTTAGTTTCCCAGACAAGTACAGGTTTACCAAGATTTCGGGATCGTTCACGGGCGCTCCCACCATGACCTGCATGCCTTTGTCTTCCATCAAATCACGAGCCTTTTGCCCTAAGCCCCCTGCAATCACATGGGATACACCATGTTCCTGTAACCACACAGGCAACAGGCCTGGTTCATGGGGTGGAGCCTCGACAACAGTCTTTTGGATCACTGGGCATGACCCAATGTTAACGGTCAGCAAGGCAAATTCTTTGCTGTGACCAAAATGAGCAGAGAGCTTGCCTTCGGCAAGCGGAATAGCAAATTTCATGTACTCTCCTGATGGATTCGACGGCCATGTCCATTCCCCCTACAGCCGCAACCGTTCCCATGGTCTTTTCCTATGCCGCCCTTTGCTTGTAAAATAAATTGCGTACCCACCGGAATGTTTTCAGTCTGTGTACTGGGAGCTAAAGGAGCTTTACAGTTTCCGCATTTTTTCCCTGAACGAGAGCCCTGTCCCTTAGGTCCTGATCCATCTTTATTTGGCATAATTCCTCCACCGTTTGAATTGTGCATATGCAAAATATATCATTTTCTTATTTTTGTGCATACGCACGGAATGGTTTCTAAGGAGAATCCCATGCCCAGACACCCCAAACACCGCTGCTGCCGTACAGATGCTTCTGGCCTTTTCTACAAGCCCAGGGGCGTTCCTATGCTTACGCTTGAACAAGCCACTTTGACGCTAGATGAATTTGAAGCGATGCGATTATGTGACCTTGATGGCTTGGAGCAAACCGAGGCAGGAGAACAGATGGGAGTCTCTCGAGGAACTATCCAGCGTCTTTTAGAAACAGGAAGAAAGACCTTGATACAAGCGCTGGTGGAAAGAAAATCCATCCAAGTTGGGAAATACCCTTCTTGCTGTAGCCATGGAAAGCGATGCCAAGTTTAACCCATAAATACACGCGCTGGGAAGCTCATAAGCATTGCATCATATGTGGTGAAGAAAATCCCTTCGGATTAGGAATTCGCTTTACGCTCACAACTGAATGCCATGCAGAGGCGCATTGGATTGTGCGGAAACAATTTCAAGGTTATGTAGGCTTGTTGCAAGGGGGAATTACGGTAGCGCTTCTTGATTCTGCTATGGTGAATTGCTTGCGGCTACAAGGAATAGAAGCTTTTACTGCAGAAATGAATGTGCGTTTTGTGCTCCCTATTCCTGTGAGTTCACCGCTGCACATTGTTGGCAAACTTGTGCGTAGTCGAAAAAATCTGCATTGGACAGAAGCGACTGTGCTGTTGGACGGGTGCGTTGCCGCCTCAGCAAGTGGAAAATTCATAGCAAAATCATAAACCTAACAGGCTACTAAATAACTCGCTTCTTATGGATTTTCGAGCGAGACAAAGCCAAAACGTTCTGCGTCATTCTCGCCACCGGCGGGAATCATCGAAACTCGTTGCTGCTACTGCACCACGCAACGCTGATCGCCGCGCAAGCGCGAGGATGACAAGTCCCCTCCCGACATCCTGTTCACAGGATCCCATTGCATTGCAAATTATGCCTACCATGCCAATTGAGTATGACGAACTTTGGCAAAGTCGCAGCCGAAAAGCCGTGGAATGGAGTTGTTTAGTAGCCTGCTAATTCACGCGCGGCTTGCACAGCGGCAATCGTTCCTTCTGCAACCGCAACAGTGATTTGTCGTAAAGGCTTTGCGGCAATGTCGCCTACGGCAAAAACATCGGGGACACTTGTATGCATTTGCGAGTCGGTTTTAATGTAGCCCCATTGGTCTAGCTCAAGTCCGTGAGGAACATCGGAAATATTTGGTTTCATGCCAATGAATACGAAAACACCATTGGTATCTAGAACCTGGTGTTGCTTACTCTGCGTGTCCTCGATCTCGATTTGCATGCCTCGCTCTGTTTTTGCAAAGGAGAGAGGAACCCGGTTTAAAAGAAACTCAATTTTAGGATTCGCCTGGGCTTGTTCAATGGACAATTGGTTCGCGCGTAAATTTTTGCTGCGATGTACAATGCGAACCCTGCTGGCAAATTGCGTAATGAACAACGACTCTTCAAGCGCAGAACTTCCCCCGCCTATGACGACAACATCTTTCCCCTCAAAGTACTTTGCATCGCAGGTGGCACAATAGGAAATGCCCTGTCCTTTGTATTCCTTTTCCCCAGGGATACCGAGTGGGCTTGGGCTTGATCCCATCGCCAAGATTAACTTCTTTCCTTGAATGGTTTCGAGGCCATCTACTTTTACAGACTTCTCAAAAATATTTAGCTCGCTTACATCGACTGCGGCACGGAATTCTGCACCTGCATTGCGAGCTTGCGCACCCATGAGGTCTCCTAGCTCCATCCCCGAAATAGGCTTGGGAAAACCTGGATAATTGGAAACTTGATGCGTGGTAGCCACTTGACCACCATGCATAAAATTAAGATCGACAACTATGGTCTTTTTCTTAGCTTGTGCTGCGTATATTGCGGCAGAAAGGCCTGCGGGTCCTCCACCAATAATGAGCACATTGCACTGCGTTGTAAAGGATATATCCTTGGCATGGATTTCAGCAGCTCGCACCTTGCCTACCAATTCATCTAAATTACGTACAAGGTCACTACGCTTAATTCCACCGGTAAGCACATCGCCAATACGAATCCCATTCTCATAGAAAATTACGGTCGGAGACGAACGGATCCCAAGGCTCAACGCGAGCTCGCGATTCTTCTGGCGAAATACTTTCACAAACTTCACATCATTGCCGTATAAGGCTTGCAGAGCTTCGAACTTGGGAGCAAGAGCAGCACAGGGTGCACAATCGTCTGAATAAAAATCTACGACAACTTTTCCTGCGTGCAGAACTTCAGCATTAAATTGATCTGCTTCTACGTGTGGAATGAATTCCGACATACTCCAATCCTGGGTTGACATTCTTTAGCATTTTCGGTACAAGGCAATGCCCATCTCGAGCAATTGCTGCACCGGTCTACAATCAGGGCTGTGGATCTTGCCTGAATGATTTTTAGCCACAGAAGTACAACCACCTCCGCAGGCAAGCCGAACATGACAATGCGCACATTCTGCAATCGAGCACACGTCGCGATCTTCCCACTGTTCTACAACAAGGCGATTCTCGCTGACTTGTGGCCAGAAGGTTCCAAGCTCTTCTCCACCTTTGCCCACCGTTGCGGTACACGAATAGATTCGACCTGTGCCATCTAAAGCCCATTCCGTCTTGGTTCCCGTACATGCGTCAAACAGTGGAGCTGGTAAATCGCCGTGATCAAAGAGAAAGCGTGACACAGAAAAAGCAGGTTTGTGGAATTCAAGAATCTCTGGATTCGTTTGAACCATCTCATACAATTCTTGGTATAACTCCAGTCGCGAATACAGACGCTCATTGCCCACTTGGCAAGTATGCAATTCATAATTGCGACCAAGCTGTGTCTTAAAATGCGGATTGTTTGTCCAACCTTTTTCAACAGCAAAGCGAGCCAACGCGGGTAAGGAATGCAGATTCTCTCGATCAACAACCATGCGCAAATTGATTGTGTGTCCCATAGCCAACGCGCCGTCGATTCCTTCTACAATGCGTGCAAAAGAACCCGCGCCACCACGCAACATTCTGCGTTTATCATGAGTCTCTTGCGGACCATCTAAGGTCACTTGTATCTCGCGAATTTTTGCTTGGCTTAGTACATCTAAATATTCGGATAAATGATATCCATTAGTCACAATTGCAAGTTCAAGATTCTCTACCTTGCAGCGCTGCACAAAATCGGCAACAAAATTCTTCATAGCCTCCACTGGCATCAGTGGCTCACCACCAAACAAGGTGATGTACTTACGACGATTTGCAAACTTTAAGCGAATCCAAGCAAAGAATGCGTCAATCACTTCGGGCTTTAGTGCAACCGGAGTCCATCCATAGCTTTCCTGAAAACAATAGGTACAGGAAAAATTGCAGCTATACCAAGGCACAAAGAATATCTGAACTTCATCTGTTTCACGAGCGTCCACAAAGTCCAGATATTTAGCGCGGTAGCGTTTTTCTTCTTCTGTAGGCTCTACCACAAAACCCTTCTCAATCCATTCTGGAAGAGAATCTTCGCTAGGTAGATCACCGCGTTTCACTTGAGAAGCAAGGGTCGCATCCAATAAATCTGCGTGACCCGATAAAAGATTCACCATGAACCATTGGTCGGAATCACGAACCTGCGAAAAGATATTGTGTGCAGAATATTGCATCGTTGCCTATCGCGAAGAAACCGTTACCCGACACGCACCAGCCCAACGGTATAAACCCTCGGGAAGGTTTTCTCCAAAGACAGAGATGATTCGTTTTAGAATGAATGGACGAACAACGCCGCAAACTTTCTTTTGTAGTCGTTCCATTTTTACAAGTAACATTTTCATGAGATTCCTAGAAAGCGAGCCCAAGCAGAGCCTGAGCTCACTTTGGTTTAGTCGTGACAGCCAGCGACAATTGCTGAGGTCTTTGCGCAGCACTGTGCCACTTGAACCTTCTGCTTCTTTGCGGTTGTAAGGCTTTGTAGCGTTGGCTTAGGTGTGGTTTTCTTTTTGTCCATTGTGTTCTCCTTGGGTTTAGGGTGTTTTGGTTAACCGCAGCAACATGATTTCTTTTTGGGCTTTGAGCCTGCAATCGTCCAACTACAGACTTCCACTTTCCCTTTGGCATAGGGCGCAGACTCTTCAATCACATCGATCATTCGGAAGCCCGCACTATGAATGGTTTCCATATAGATCTCGCGAGTATCTGCACCAGCCCAGCATTCAGCAATCGCCTCTGGGGCATTGAGGAATTCATCGGGGATCGGTTGCATGGAATAGATGTCGCTAATCACGAAGCGTCCACCGGGTTTGAGAACTCGGTAAATTTCGTGCCATACCTTTGTTTTGTCATCTGCATGATTCAACACGCAGTTAGAAATAATTAGGTCGGCCTGATCATCCTTGATAGGCAAGTATTCTAGGGCGGCATGGTCAAAGCGTACATTGGTTACGCCAAGTTTCTCTGCGGTTCTGCGTGCCTTATCGATCATACCTTCGGCAATGTCAATACCCACCACGAAGCCTTCTGCACCTACGGATTCCGCCATGCGAAGCACATCGGATCCCCGACCACTTCCTAAGTCCACACAGAATTCACTAGGCTGGGGCAACGCATGGTTCACAGCACCACCACAACTCAAGCAGCAAGAGGTCTCTGCAAGATCACTGTATCGTTCGTTGATTTTTAAGATGTTTTGTTCTTTCATATTCATAATATAAGTAAATAATAATATACAAATAAACAAAAAATACGCACAGCCACCCCAACGTCTCAAAGAGATTTTGCCCTAACACCCCTGCTTGTACAATAGTTACCCTAAGTAGCCAGCTGCGCGGTTGAACACGCATTCTGATTTCCACGCAAAAGGTTCGCCCAAAATCATGCGATTCAGGCGTTTGACTTCTTGGAAATTATTTTGCTTGAGAAATGATAATGCCGCGACATTCTTTGCTGGCACATACAATCGATTCACCTGCTGAATCTTTAGGCCAAGCAGGGCAAGGCCTGCACGCTCATGGGTTGCAAAGATTAATCCTTCCCCAAATGCTCCCAAGTGAAAGCCATGCAACTCGTCATTTTCACAATAGAGATCCGCGCCAGCAAGCTTTCCTTGGATGAATTCGGTGCGATGTTCTCCGCTGATTTCGGTGTCGAGCATTAGCACTTGCTGCTCGAATTCCGAAGAGAATTTTCTAAGGTGAGGATTACTTTGTTCACGACTTGGAATCTGCTTTTCGCGCATACAAATTGCATACTCTGCTTGCGAAGTAAAGCCCTCTTTCACATAAACAGGAAAGCCTAAGTCTGTCGCCAAAAGCGAAATCGTTTTACATCTAAACTCATCGAGCAATAGTCGTTTTAAGTTCACAACAATAAAGCGCCCGATCCCACGCCCTCTATAGCTTGGATCGACAATGATATGTCCAAGCCAGCCTGTTTGCCCCATGTGAATCGCGGTGCCGATTCCCACCACGATTCCATCGAGCATAACTTTATGCGGATAGCAATGCTTGGTGGAGAGGTACCAAAGATGAGGGGTGAGAATGTCACTCCAATCCACTGGCTTCAAGCGCTCTAAAGCCGGTAGATCCGCGGGGGTGAATGGTTCGAAGTTCATAGGGAAAGTGTAGCAAACCATGTTCGATTGATGCGCTCTGAAATGCATAAAAGACGTTAAGCAAGCAAGCTTTCTCCTTGTAGCCCAGAGCTGCTTTGACTAAGTTGAATTCATGGCTAAAATGAAATTTTCAAAGACCGTCAAAAAGACCTCCGTAGGTATCCTTTCTGGCCTCGCTACAGGTTTTTTAATCTATTTGATTTCCTTGCAATCAAGCCTCGGTGGAAAGTACATCGAGCAAATTGAACGCGTTTTTTATGACCTGACTTTTAAGTACCAATACTCTTACGGGAGCTTCATTTCTACCGAAGACAAGAAGGTTGAAAATGATTCCACCTTGGAGCAACGAATTCAAATCGTGGACATTGATGAACGCGCTCTTTCCAAGCTTGGCTCCTACAATACTTGGCCTCGCACCAACCACGCAACAGCAATCGATTACTTGACTCGTGGGGGCGCCGCATCGGTGACCTTTGATATTCTGTTTAAGACGGCCGACTTTGGCGAGAGCAATGCGAAGATCGCACTTGATGTCATGAAAAATGTGAAGCCATCTGAAAATTGGGAAGCGTATTATCCTGCCATTCGCAGTTCCTATAACTATGATTCTGTGTTAGTGCAATCCGTTCAAGACGCGGGTAATGTTGTGGTGTGCGCCTTACTCTCGGAACGAAAGAACTACGATCATAAAACGCAATGGGAACCTCTCTCCACAACGGAGTGGCAAAATAAAATCGGAATCTCGGGCACTTTAAATCCAGATAAAATTCCATTAAGCGCAGTAAAAACATGGGACTTGCTCGACGACGTATTTCCTGATTTAGCGCAAGCGACAACGCATCTCGGCCTAGTGAACGTGGTCTCCGACGACGATGGAGTTCATCGTAAAGAGCCTCTGTTCCATGCCTTCCCCAATCCCGAAGTTGATACGGGCGCAACTCCACGTTACTACCCTGTCATCAGTATTCAAACGGCAAGTTTGCTTTTTGGGATCAAGCCTAACGACATCATCATTAAGCCAGGTGAGTACGTTGATTTAGGACAGCCCCTCGGAATATCCAAGGATTCTCTTGGGCAAATGAAAACAACGTACCCCAATTTGACATGGATTATGGTGCGTGAAGTAATTCGCAAAAAAGCTGAGATTCTGGCTCTTGGCCCAGGAAATAATCAACCCAAAAAAATTGAGATTTGTCACCCAGTCGTAGTTGATCGCAACAGCGATGGCTCAATTTCTGCTGACATCAATGATGCTCAAACCCTAGACAATACAAAGCTCAGCGCCATTCTCAACACACCAAAATTAGACAGCCTTTGGAGCGAAGTAAAGCACACACATAAAGTGCAAGCGCTCAACGCAGAGGTTGCCCTTGCAGACGATTCCACCGGTGCTCCCAAGATCATTGGCATGGTATCAAATGATACTATCACCATGACTAATTATGGCCTCGAAGCTCTTCGCTCTGGAAAGGCAAAAATTGATGCGCTGGCCCGCGGCAAAAGGCTCTATCTCAGTTCAAGCCTCGATATTAAGTACGATAGTAAACGCAAACGTCTGAGTTCAAGTTTCATTATCCTAATGCCTTCAGTGCTTAGCGACCTTCTAAAGCAAGACCTAGCAAAGCTCGAAGCCATGCCCTCTGGAACATTGCAACGCTTCGGCCATCGCATCCAAATTCCCGTGGATAACGAGCTGCGTATGCAAGTGAACTATACCGGCAACTACGACACCAAACGCAACCAACGCCCCTTTACGCAGCTATCCTATTACGATGTTGTGAAGCATCGAATCGACGCCGCAAGCTTTCAGGGTAAAGTTTTTGTGCTAGGCTCAACCTCCCCTGCCCTATTTGACTTACTCTCTGCACCGCACGAAAGCCAGTACCCAGGCGTAATGATTCATGCCACCATTCTCGAAAATATTCTCAACGAAAACTTTTTGCGCATCCTCGATAATCACACGCAGCTGTGGGTTATCTTAGCATTGGCTTTGCTATGCGCACTCTTGGCAAGCCTTGTGCCACCTCTGGTGGGAATCATTTTTATTGTGCTTATCATCTGCGGATATTTTCTTGCAGGGCTTTCTTATTTCTCCGATGGCTATTACATCGGCATGGCTCGTCAACTACTGACTGTTGTGCTCTGCTTTATTGAGCTTGTAGTGATCCGCTATGTTTTTGAAAATCGCGAAAAGCGTTTCTTAGATAAGACGTTTAAACAATATATTTCACCCGAGCTCATTGACATGATGGTGGAAAGCGAGCAGAAGCCATCCCTTGGTGGCAAAGAGATTTATGCAACAGCCTTCTTCACTGACATTGCCGGATTCTCTTCTTTCTCCGAAGCCATTGGCTCGCCAGAAAGGCTGGTTGAATTACTGAATGAATACCTCGGTGACATGACAAATATCCTCACGTCAAATCGCGGAACTCTCGACAAATACATTGGCGACGCAATCGTTGCGATTTTTGGTGCGCCAGTAGAAATTCCTGATCATTCATTACGTGCTTGCGAGGTTGCTTTAAAGATGCAACAACGCCTCAAAGACCTACGCGTAAAATGGAAATCAGAAGGAGACAAGTGGCCTCTGCTTGTACAAAAAATGCACATGCGAATTGGTATCAATACCGGAAACATGGTTGTAGGCAATATGGGCTCAGCCATGCGCATGAACTACACCATGATGGGTGATACGGTGAACTTAGCCGCACGCCTTGAAAGTGCTTCAAAACAATACGGCGTGTACATTCAAGTTGCCGATGAAACGTTGAAACTGATTGAACCCAGAACCATTCTTTCGCGCAGTATGGATCTTGTGGTGGTCATGGGCAAAACAGAACCAGTGCTATGCCATGAACTACTAGCCCTCAAAGAAGATATTACTCCAGAACTTGAACAGCTGGTAAGCCTTTGGGAACAAGCCCGTGCGGCCTATATAGCTACTCAATGGGATCGCGCCATCGCGCTCTTTGAACAATGCCTGGCCTTTGAGCCACATCACCCCGATCGCGACCCTGGCTCAAAGATTACACCATCGCACGTGTACTTAAAACGCTGCCAGGCCTTTAAGGAAAATCCACCGGTGAAGGCTGGTGAAACGTGGAACGGAGTGTACGTCGCGACATCGAAGTAAGCGGAACCTTGGCCGCAGAAAGGTCGCAATTAAACCGTAATTCTACGACGCAGGAATCGCCCACCAATCGCCAGTCCACTCCCACACGTTGCCTGTCATGTCATAGCGACCCCAAACATAGGGCTACTTTTGCCCCACAGGATAGTTCCGTCTCCACGGAAGCCGCTTTATTGTCTTATCACGCCCGCGCGATTATAATCGAGTAGTCATCAAAAATAGTGAGGATCATCGACAATCCGAGAGCGTTGGTAGAACAATCCAAAACAGGCTTGATGAAAGCAGTATCTTCTCACTATCAGAAACAAGAATGATCATGGACGATTACAAAGGAGACATCACATGGCACACATCAATCTGAGACTTATTTCCAATTTTGCAATCGCACTAGGTATGATTGCCGTTGGCGCTTTTGCTCAAGGTGGCCCAGGAGCAGGTGGCCCAGGCGCGGGTGGACATGACGTCGGTGAATTTGGACCTGGCCACGAGCAAGGAAAGTGGAGTGAACAGGATGGCAAGGGTTTTCACCAACAGGGTGAAGGCGAATTTGGTTTCTTGCATAACCCTCGCATCTTGTTAGAGCTGGGTTTGAGCATCGACCAACAAGCTAAACTCAAGGCTTACCATGAGCAGAACAAGGCAGCCATGCAAACCTCCATGAAGGAGCTCATGCAACTTCAGAAAGATCTTGTGGATGCTTTAGCTGCATCACCAATTGACAATGCAAAAGTCGACAAAGCTCGCACAGGCTTGATCGCATTGGAAACCAAGAAACTCGATACCCACATTGCCATGGGAAAGTTCTTTGCTGGATTACTCACTCCAGAACAGCATAAGAAATTACTCGAAATCATTGCGAAGCATTCCGAAGAAATGCAAAAGCACGAAAAAGATATGGAAGAGCACATGAAGAAGCACGAAGAAAAGAAGTAAAGATCTCCCCTTGGTGTTCCGTGCGCAATAGGCTCACAAGGCCTGGTGCGTTTTTGTTTTGATCGCAATATCCAAACGAAAAAGCCACCCTCGCTAAAGGATGGCTTTTCATTTTATTCCGAATTTTTTACTTGATGCCGATCAAGCTTAGATCGCGTACTGCACCTTTGTCTGCGCTTGAAGCCATGGCTGCGTAGGCTTGCAGGGCTTTGGACACAACGCGATTACGGCTCACTGGCTTCCAAGCCATATCACCACGAGCTTGCATGGTATTGCAACGCAAAGCAAGTTCTTCATCGGTTACACCCACATTGATTTTGCGATTAGGGATATCAATTTCGATCACATCACCATCATGAATGAGGCCAATGGCTCCACCGCTTGCAGCCTCGGGCGATGCGTGACCAATGCTCAATCCCGATGTACCTCCAGAGAAGCGACCGTCGGTCAAGAGTGCGCATGCTTTGCCGAGTCCCATGGACTTGAGATAACTGGTGGGGTAGAGCATTTCTTGCATACCAGGGCCACCCTTAGGGCCTTCGTAGCGAATGATCACCACGTCGCCTGCTTTGACTTTATGTGCAAGGATTCCTTCGGAGGCATCCTCTTGACTTTCGAACACAACAGCTTTGCCGGTGAAGGTTAAGTTGCTAGCATCAACTCCTGCAGTTTTCACTACGCAACCATCGAGCGCGATATTTCCAAACAACACTGCGAGTCCACCATCGGCAGAGTATGCGTTTGGCACGGAGCGAATGCAACCCTTTGTGCGATCTAGGTCTAGAGCCGCAGAGCGCTCTGCTTGGCTAAAGGCGATGAGGTTTGGGCGATTGCCTGGAGCTGCACGATAGAATTCATGCACCTTCGCATCGGTGCTGCGAACCACGTCCCACTTGGCGAGAGCTTCGCCTAAGGTTTTTGCATGCGCCATGGGCACATCGGTATGCAAAAGTTTTGCGCGATCAAGTTCGCCTAAAATTCCCATGATACCACCAGCACGATGTACATCTTCGATGTGGTAGTAGTTGACTGCTGGTGCAACCTTGCAAACACAAGGAGTACTGCGGCTCAAGCGATCCATATCTTTCATGGTAAAATCTACACCGGCTTCTTGCGCTACTGCGAGTAGATGCAGAACAGTATTAGTAGAACCACCCATGGCGATATCGAGGCGCATAGCATTTTCAAATGACTTGAAACTTGCAATGGAGCGAGGCAGAACCGATTCGTCGTTTTGTGCGTAATATTGATGTGCCATCTCCACAATTCGCTTGGAGGCTTGCAAGAAGAGTTGCTTGCGATCAGCATGAGTTGCCACCACTGTTCCGTTGCCAGGCAAGGAAAGCCCGAGCGCTTCGGTGAGGCAGTTCATGGAGTTTGCGGTGAACATGCCCGAGCATGATCCGCAGGTGGGACAAGCGTTACGCTCTGTTGCAGCGACGTCTGCATCGCTTACTTTGGGGTCCGCAGCCATCACCATTGCATCGATCAAATCGAGCGCATGTTCTTTTCCATCGGCAAGCGTAACCTTGCCCGCTTCCATGGGGCCACCGGAAACAAAGATCGCAGGAATGTTGAGCCGCATAGCCGCCATAAGCATGCCCGGCGTGATCTTATCGCAATTGGAAATGCACACCATCGCATCTGCGCAATGAGCATTCACCATGTATTCCACCGAGTCCGCAATCAAGTCGCGACTAGGCAAAGAATAGAGCATACCACCGTGTCCCATGGCAATGCCATCGTCGATTGCGATCGTATTAAATTCTTTTGCGATGCCGCCAGCCTTCTCGATTTCTTTCACCACTAACTGACCAATGTCGTGCAAATGCACATGGCCAGGAACAAATTGTGTGAATGAATTGACCACAGCAATGATTGGCTTACCAAAGTCAGCATCCTTGACGCCAGTGGCGCGCCAAAGGGAACGTGCGCCAGCCATATTGCGACCGGAAGTGCTTGTTTTAGAACGGAGTTCAGGCATAGGGACCTCACTTTTGAATAGCTGCAATATAGGAATTGAGGAACCCTTTATTTGGTATGCAAAATCAAGCAAACAAAGCGTAAAGCTTTCAGTGCATTGGGACTCGGGAGATTGGGTTCAAGATGAGTGAAAAACGTAAAGTGCGGCGGGACAGTGGGAAGCCGGTCATCGTGTCAGGTTTCAAACTTTACAATTTGCACGTTACACTTTACTCATTTCTTTTACGATTCGAAATCGTTAAAGCTACCAGAGTCTGGAGATTCTGCCGTGTAGTCGCGAAAGGTGGCATAGTTGCCGAGGAAGGTAAGCTTGATATCGTCGCAAGGACCATTGCGATGCTTGACGATCAAGAGTTCTGCATACTTGGGGCCGCGCTCATCTTGCGGGTTGTACACGTAGGGGCGATGTACGAACCACACCATGTCTGCATCTTGTTCAATCGATCCAGACTCACGCAAATCAGAAAGCATAGGGCGGCCTTTGCGGCTAGGATCTTCGGCCTTACGCGAGAGCTGCGCCAAAGAAAGCACAGGCACTTTTAGTTCTTTCGCCATGATTTTTAAACCGCGTGAAATAGCACCGATCGCGACTGCGCGATTTTCTTCTTTGCCTGTTTCCATCAACTGCAAATAATCAACGACCACGAGGTCAAGCCCTTGGCGGCGCGAAAGGTTGCGGCACTTGGAACGAAGCTCTGACATCGATAGGTTTGGCTGATCATCGATGTAAAGAGCGGATTCCATAATCGGTTGTGCGTGCAATGGAATTTTCGAATAGTCTGAGCGCGGTAAACGCCCCGTGCGCAATTGATTCATATCGATTTCTGCTTGCGAGCAAAGAACGCGTTGCACCAATTGTTCTGCGCCCATTTCTAAGCTAAAGAAAGCAACTTTTTTCCCATACTTAATGGCTGAATTCGCTGCGAGAGTAAGCGCAAAAGCCGTTTTACCCATGGCAGGGCGACCAGCCAGCACAATAAAATCGGTGCGCTGTAAGCCGTTGGTGAGTCGATCCAAGTCGGCAAATCCAGTGGGGATTCCGCTCACTTCACCACCGCGATAATTTTCGATCATCTTGAGTACGTCTTGCATTACTACGCCTACAGGGCGTAAGGAATCGCGCACTTGTTGCTGACTGATTGCAAAGATATTTTGTTCGGCTTTGCTGATCACATCCATAGGCTCTGCGGCGGGGTCTAACGCATCGCGAATGGTTTGATTGCTGTGGGTAATGAGCCCACGTAAAAGAGATTTTTGTTTAATAATCTGCGCATGCCACTGAACGTTAGCGGCAGATGCTACGGACTCCATGAGCGTGAATAAATATTCGCGCCCGCCCACTTTATCAAGGGTACTTTCTGCTTGCAAAACTTCCGCGAGCGTTACCACATCAATGGGTGAACGCTTCTGATCTAGCAAGGTAATTGCCTGGAAAATCATCTGGTGTTTTTCCCAGTAAAAATCTTCGGGACGCAGTATTCCTAGGCAATCAGTGACTTTTTCATTGTCTTGTAGCAAGCCGCCCAACAGACTGGTTTCTGCTTCTTGGGAATGCGGAGGTTCGGAATGAAATTCGGACATGGATCAAGATCCTTGCATGCGGAAAAATCCGGAGCGCGGCAAATGTGTTTTCCAAGTGATGACCTTGAGGCTTGGGTTCGCAAGCATTGCTTGTGGCTCAAGGATTGTGGTGGTGCGCGTGTCGGCAAAGGTAAACGCTTTGCCACCTTCTTCTTGGATGGATGCGGTAGAATTCATGGTTGCCCGAAATACGTTTTCGCCAAGCAGCACAACGATTTCAGGGCGAATCAGTTTCACTTCGCGAGCAAGCATGCGACGTAGCATTCCTTGCTGGCGTGGTAAGGGCGGACTAAGTAAAGGTTTTTTCGCAAACCATGTGGTGTAACATTCATTACGAGCAATACCCAGCGATTCAAAAAGCTTCTGCATTAATTCACCCGCAGGCCCTAGAGCGAATGTGTTTGCGGTGAGTTCGTCTTCTGTTGGTGATAAACCCACCAGCATAACTTTGGGAGCCGAGACTCCTTGCCCTAGAGCCACACGCCCTGGCTTGCCCGCAGAGAGGCGGTAGTAAGGGTGGAGAGCAATTGCGGCAAAGAATTCTTCGATGCTGTTTGCGGATTCAATTGCGGCTAGTTCTGCATCTGCAGTGGCAGAATTGGAAGGCTCTTGAGTCTTTGGAACAAGAAGGGATAAGGTCATTTCACCCGTAGAAGGCGCGATCATGGTCGGATCGCTGAATTCACGAGAGACCTGCGCGGCTTGTTGTGCCTGCGTGGCCTGTTGTGCCTGCGTGGCCTGTTGCAGTGGGACTTGAGCGCGAGGGGCTTGATATTCTCTTGTGGCTTCTTTAGTCTGCACTTGTGCTTGTGCAGGCCTTACTTGGCGAGCGGGCGCGTTTAAGCGCAAAGGTTCTTCAAAAAAAACCTCGGTGGAACCAAGTTCCAATTGAGCTCGCACAAATTCAAGAGCCGCAACACTCATTTCGTTTTCTTGCCCCGAATCCCTTTCATAAAGGACTTGCCAATGCTTTTACCGATGCTAATGCCAATGCGCTTACCTTTGCTGAGACCTTTACTGAGTCCCTTACGGATTGGCTTTTCAAGGGGTAATTCCATTTCGCGATTTAATTCTTTGGCAATACCGCGTGCTACACCTTTCGCGACGCGCTTGGTCATACGCGTGCCTTTACGAATGCCTTTGGCAACACTCTTTTCAAATGGAATTTCTACATCGCGATTCAGTTCTTTACTGATTTTGCGAACGACTTTTTTGGAGCCGGTAATGGAACGCTTCGTTTGCTGGGTAAAAGGCCTAGCCAATTCATCGGGATCAAGCATTGCGCCCAAGCGCTCAAAGGGATCAATCGCGAGGCGATGATCAAACTGCTTGCTTTTGTGATTTGGCACTGCAGGTGGTTTCGCTAATGTTGTTGTCAGTCTTTTTTTGTCTAGGACTTTTTTCATAGGGTCTCCTGGTTAGCGAGTAATTTAGACACGCGATCTACAAGCTGAATTGCGAGCTGCTGCTTTGAGCCTAGAGCCAGCAGTGGGGCATTTTCTTTTGTATTGGCTTTGCATAGTATAGCATACTCTACCGAGTCTTTTCCAAATCCAGAATCAATTCGCACCGGTGTATTTACCAGCAACAAATCGGCGCCAGATTTAGCAAGCTTGGCCAAGCCATGCTCGATTGGGGTTTCGGTTTCAAGTGCAAAACCTACGATCACTTGTCCAAGCCTACGTTTTGCTGCTGCATCGCGTAAAATACTCGGATTGGGTTCAAGCTCTATGGATAATTGCTGTCTAGAATCTTTAATTTTTTGGTCGGAAACTTTTTTGGGTCGGTAATCTGCAACGGCTGCGCAGAAAATAAGTGTATTGAAATCGTTTGCGCGATCAAGCACCGCTTTGTGCATTTCTAATGCGCTTTGTATGCGCACAGATTCACACCCCGCAGGCACTTGCGCTTCCATGGAGCCATGCACAACAAGCACTTCAAAGCCTGCTTGCAGAAACGCTTGAGCAATGGCTACGCCCGTTTTTCCAGAGGAATGATTGGTGATGATGCGAACAGGATCGATGGGTTCCTCGGTGCGACCAACCGTAATCAGAACCTTACCTCGCGAAGGCTTGTTCGCCTGTTCTGTGAAGACTTTGCTCACTGCGTCAATAATTGTCGCAACTTCGGGAAAGCGGCCTTGGCCTTCTTCACCACAAGCTAAGCGCCCCGCCCCAGGTTCTACAATCGTGAATCCATCTTTGCAAAGTGTATCCATATTGCGTTGGTTTGCGGGCGACTTGAACATCGCAAAATTCATGGCAGGCACAACGACCTTGGGCACAAGAGATGCCGCGATGCACATCGACACGGGCTCATCGGCAAGCCCTGCTGCGAAGCGTGCAAGTGAGTTTGCGGAAGCTGGAGCAACCAACACGAGATCAGCCCAGCGAGGGTAATCTATGTGCCTAAAAGTATTGGAAGTATGAGGACCTGCGAGGTAAACAGGAAAGCCCGACAATGAGGCGAAAGTCATGGCACCCACAAATTCGGTGGAGGCCGGTGTCATCGCTACGCGCACCTCGGCTCCAGCATCTTGCAAACGACGCAAAAGCTCGCATGCTTTATAAGCTGCGATCCCTCCGGTCACGCCCAGAAGAATCTTTTTCCCTTTCAAAATACCCATACGGCAAAAATAGGACATTCACCAGCTTTTACCCATAATGGCATGGATATTTCGTTGTTCGAAAAAAGAAAAACGGCCACCCGAGGGCAGCCGTCATTCATAAAAGACGGAAATATCAGTCGAGCTCTGTCTGAGCGCTTGCAGCCTTGATCACTACATTGTCTGCACTCTCTTGAGTGTAGTCCAACTTGTCTTCGCGGAACTTCTTCATCGCGAGAGAGGTGGGCTTCATTTGGAGCTGGATGAATTTTAGACGATGCTGCTCATTTAGGAAGCGAGCTTCGTGTGCCATCATCACTACGGCGCGAAATACGGAACCTCCGCATTTTTCACTCTCGTAGACATCGTCAAGAAACAAGCGTTGTTCGGACATATGGACTCCTCGAGGAACCTTTTAAAAGAGGGAGAGGGATTCGAACCCTCGTTACATCGCTGTAAACACGCTTTCCAAGCGTGCGCCTTAAACCACTCGGCCATCCCTCCAACGTACTGTTTACTTGTCAACTAATTGGATGTTAGCGGATTGGTTGCCCAATCAAAACAAGTCGGGCAATTATAAAAAACCATGCCGTTTCTGTCTAGTATTTGTTGCGTATGAGCACGTGGCTCAATTACTTAGCGGATTTACGTTCTTCTGCTAGGCTTTTTAAGTAATCGAGGCGACGGCGGAATTCCGTCTCCTGACCAAACTCGGTGGGCTCATAAATCTGTTTGCCTAGAAGCTTAGCAGGCAAGTGATCTTGACCCGAATATGCATTTGGAGAGTCGTGATCATAACGATAGCCATCACCGTAAGAAAGGTCGCGGCCAGTTTTGTTAACTGCATTGCGAAAAGCGCGAGGCACAGGCAGCGTTCCGTGGGTGCGCACGAGTTCATCGGCGAGCATACCCGCTTTTTCTAGAGCGTTACTTTTTGGTGCTAAAGCCAAGTACACAGTGAGTTCATCGAGGGCAATTAAGCCTTCAGGAGTTCCTAAAAAGTCATAAGCAGCACGGCAATCAGTGGCCATTCGGATTGCTTGTGGATCGGCTAAGCCAATGTCTTCCATGGCCATGCGCATAAGGCGTCGCAGCAAATAACGAGGGTCTTCCCCACCTTGCAGCATGCGGTGCAACCAATACAACGCAGCATGAGGATCAGAGCCGCGCACCGATTTATGCAGAACCGAGATCAGATTATAATGCTCATCGTAGTGGCGATCATAGCGAAGAGGTTTTTGGTATTGCAGACGTTCAAGCAGCGTTTCGTCTACTGCCGTCTCGGTCCCCAGCGCTTGCACAATCCATTCCACTTGGTTCAGCAGAAAGCGTGCATCGCCATCGGATTGCGAGACAATTTTCTTAATCGCATCGTCAGAAAATTGGATATCAGAACGCATTAATCCACGCGGATGATCGCGCAAAGCAGACCAAAAAAGTTGTTCTAGCTCAGGTGGACCAAGGGGTGCAAACAAAATCAGCTGACAGCGCGAAAGCAAAGCATTGTTGATCTCAAAGCTTGGATTTTCGGTGGTAGCACCAATCAACGAAATCGTGCCATCTTCTACCGCGCCAAGTAATGCGTCTTGCTGGGACTTGTTGAATCTGTGAATTTCATCGATAAATAAGATGGTGCTTTGCCCTAACTTGCGGTCTTCGCGAGCAGCGGCGATGGTTTCTTTCACATCTTTAACACCAGAGCTCACAGCAGATAGTGCAATGAATTTTTTATGCGAACCGCTCTTGATGACATGCGCTAGCGAAGTCTTGCCACAACCCGGTGGCCCCCACAGGAGTAAGGAAGGCACAGCATCGCGTTCTAGTGAACGGCGCAAAAGTGACTGTGGACCAAGGATTCTTTGTTGCCCTAGCAACTCGTCTAAAGTTGTGGGGCGCATCCTTTCTGCAAGCGGTTGTTCCATGCTGCATAAGGTAGCAAATGGGAATCATTGAATCGAGTATTACCGTCCACCCGCAAACAGCGTTTTGCTCCATTCGGCTCTGCGAATCAATGCATAATAAACACCGGTGCAAACAGTAATGGCAACAAGCGCAGGCACAACATACGTCACCACCGCACCCGCATCTATGGCTCGTGGCATTACCACTTCCATTCCATAACGAATATAGCGCAAGAATGGCTCATGAGATGCATACAAGAAAAAGCTCGCAGCCCCAAGCGTTTCAAGGCTTTGCAATAATCGACCTTTAGACTCCTTAATAATTCCTGCTACCGCAAGCAACGCAATGCATCCAAACACTAATGAGCTTCTATGTACAAGCTCAGCCCAGCCATGCCAAATGCGTACAGAGTCTGCAAGCACAAAAGCGACATAGATGCCAATCCAAAATTTGCGATAGCGATCAATCACCACACCTTGCCACGAACGCAGACCGAGCACGGCCCCAACCGCAAAAAAGAAAAGACCTTCTGGATTTGGCCGCGGAAATTCCCACAACCGAAGGTAATAGGAAGCTGCGCATACGATTAGCAAAAGCCAGGGCACCCGCTTCGCGAACACATACCAAAGAGGCGCAAGTGCTACCCACAAAATCAAGTCACGAATAAACCAGAGATGGTAAAGAAAAGGAGCATTTCCAATACCCACCAGCATCTTAAAAGTACTCCACACACCAATATCCCAATAGGCATGCAGTAGATTGAATTTCAATAGCAAAAAGGAAAGGACATTCCACGCCAAATAAGGAACCACAAGGGTTCGCAGACGACTCTTCCACTTGCGCAGAAGTTGTTCTCGACTTCCATCGAAGCCTAAAAAGAAGAGATAAGCAGACATAGCAAAGAACAGTGGAACCGCAACTCGCGCAATATCTTGGCTAATCAAATCGCGCAGCCAATTTCCAAAAAATCCTAGAGGCTTCCATTCAGGAAAATGATCAGGAATAATTTCGCGATTATCGGCATGGATCAAGACCACCAGCACAATCAGCGGGTAGCGCAACAACTGAAATCGGTCTGCAAGTTTCATTGCTTTGGCGGTTGAATCGAGTCAACAGAAACAGAGGTTGCTGGGCTTAAAACCTTGCTAGAATCTGGCTCCGTGGGCTGCTGAGCTTTGGTAGAGTCAAGAACTGCAGGCGAAACATCTTCGCCCATTACGCCAGGAATTTTAGAAAGATCTGGTGCAACAAAATCACGTACAGGGGCTTGAGCCCTTGGTACGATTGGTGGCAGAGGTTTACCGGCACCACCTGCAACACAGCGCAATGGATGGTGAATTTGATCTGCTTCATCTACCACAAAGATTCCCATCCAACCGGTTTCGCTCCAGCCAAACTGGAATACGCCAACGTGCCCTGTGGAATCGGTTGCGTATGTTTCTAGGTAATTCCAAAAGTGAGGTTCAATAGCCCCCACCCCACTCCACGGAGTCAATAGCATCAAGCCTTGAGAGGCTGTTGTATCTTCATCGCGAACTTCCCAAATCTGAGTCCCGCCACCAAATGGCAAGCCAAGCGGACTCCATTGTTGATAAAGAATATCAATATCTGATTCCGAGGGAATACGCCAACCTGCAGGGCAAAGTTCTGAAAGCTCATCGTGAGAATAACGGCGGCAAGCACTTTGTTCTGGAGCTTCGGTACAATGATAAGCCGAAGGAGAATCATAGCTCAAGTAACGCGAAAACCATGAAACAGATCCCATGGAAAGCCAAGGAATCCGCTGGCCATCGCGACGATCTAAAGCATAGCCACGGACCGTTGTATGCAATCTTTTTTGCGCGGTGAGTGAATCGTGCCAAGCCTTATATAATGGGCTTGAAACGACTTTATCTGCAATCCAAATTTCACCGAGCACAGGAAAGCGCTTGCCATCCATCTCAACCGTTACACCATCAATTAGAAACGCACGATTTACGCCCTTCTTGAGCAACAAAGATTTATCGTGATAGGCAACATGCAACTTCCAATCTTTGCCTTTGCGCAGCTTTTGCGCCTGCTCTGCTTTTAACGCAACAGTGCCGTACATCGAAAATTCAAGCAAGCCTTCCTTTACTGCAATTGCCACGGGTTGCCTAGAGCCAGCAGCATCGAAGGAGCCGAGTTTTAGGGAAGAAGATTTCACCACGACATCAACGGCTTTGCCAATCCACTTGCTAGACCAAGTAGAAGAAAGACTATCGGACTTGGCGTGCTGAGCCGCAGTATCAAGCTTCGTCACCACAGCAGAATCTTGCGCGAACTCCTGAGCCTTTATGGAAGTAGGCAGAAACGCGAACAACAGCATCACAGGAACAAAGAAAAAATTCCGCATAGACATGAACATATAAACCTCTTGGCCAAAGATAGAACCTTGCGTGAATGCTTAATGACGCACAAGTCGTTTGAGGCAATTAAGCGCTCATTCATCTTGTTTCAAGTCCCATTCATCCGCAAACAAAAAGGCATCGACGAAACAATTCTAAATTCGCCCGCGAAGTAAATAATGCGCACATCATATACATCGAGACTACAATGATTATTCCTCACAAAGGCCCATTAAACGAAGAACAGCTTGCAGAAGTAAGCTCGATCGCTGCTGAGTTCAACTGCACTATCCGCCCAATTCAGGGTGCAGAAATGTCTGTCTACGCAATCATTGGTGATGAGACAAGCCAACTGTTAGTGACGCGCATTGAAGGCCTTCCCTATGTGAATCGTGTGGATCGCATCCAAGTTCCCTACAAAGTTTTAGCCAAAGAAAACGTACATGGCCAACCGAGGATGATCCTTGGTGGCAAAGAACTCGGTAAGGATTTTGTGGTGATCGCGGGCCATTGTGCGATTGATCCAAAGAACCCGAACCTCTTCTATGAAACAGCACAAGCCGTAAAAGAAGCCGGCGCTGACGCCTTGCGCGGCGGGGTTTGGAAGCCACGCACATCGCCTTATAGCTATCAAGGCGATGCTAAAGCTCTCGAGATTTTAGTCGAAGCGCGTGCACGCACAGGCCTGCAAATCGTGACCGAAGTCATGGAATACGATGAAGTCAAATTGTGCATCGATGCCAAAGTCGACGTCCTCCAAGTTGGGGCACGTAACGCACTCAATTACCGCCTGCTCACCCAGATCGGACAACTCACTGCAGGCACTGGAATGCACGTGCTGCTCAAGCGTTCGATCCACATGGGACCAGTCGATGAATTCATTCTCGCCGCTGAATACATTGCAGGATCAGGCAACAGCAACGTGATGCTCTGCCCTCGCGGCACCTTGCCCACCATGAACGGCTATCGCAACCATCCCGATGAATCCATTACGCAATTGCTCAAGGAACGCACCTGGGCACCAGTCGTTGTAGACCCTTCGCATAGCGTGGGCAAAGCGAAGTACGTACCCCGCGCAGCCCTTGCTGCAGCAGCTTATGGAGCCGATGGCGTGATTATTGAAACCCATTGCCACCCAGTCCAAGGTACCGGCGACGACCCCAAGCAATCCATTTTGCCCATGGTCTTAACAAAGCTGATTCCAGAGCTTCGACTTATTGCCGAAAGCGCGCACAAGTTCGCAGTGTAATATTCGCAGGGTTTATTATAAGGGGGAATAGAATGCTCGTAACCCCAAGACAATCTGCTCCGCAGGAATGATTTCGGCCACTCTTCTCGGTGTCTCCGCGCCTCCGCGTGAGTCTATTTCATTTTGAAACGTCCATCTACCCTCTGATTCCACTCAAAACCCTTTGGCAACCATTCGTCAGAAAAACCTTGCCTTTGGGAAAAAAGCCTCGTATTATATGAATAGAAAGCTGGCAGTGACCCACGTAGGGATACCCAATGCTGCCAGACGCCCTTGATCAAGCCGATCAGGGGCTTTCGTTTTTTATGGTTGGGTTGAAAATGGAGCATCGACAAGGCTC
>Ga0302287_10000288_pt1 | contig 28372 bp, 24 predicted proteins | sample III_Fen_E2_4_FD_200452 | JGI IMG/M metagenome (GOLD analysis project Ga0302287, IMG submission 200452) | Peat permafrost microbial communities from Stordalen Mire near Abisko, Sweden - III_Fen_E2_4 | ecosystem: Environmental > Terrestrial > Soil > Wetlands > Permafrost | place: Sweden: Abisko...
GACGGCGTCCGTGCCGCTTTTCGCCGTGCTCAGTAAGTTGATGCCTCCACCCTGAAGTGAGACTGTTGACGCAGTGTTCTTGAGGCTCACGGTCGTATTACTACCGTCATAGCTCAAGCCGGCAATCTGGTTCTCGTCAGGGCTGAGTATGCCTAGAGTAACCTGATGGGCCGCCGCACGCGCATCTGCGATAAGGAGGCCGCGCGCGGTACTATCTGAGGCTGCGGTGACGCCCATTGCGAGGAGAGTTGTATAGGCAGTCTGATCATGGTTGGTGATGTTGACGGCGGTGCCGAGCGATGCCCCGAGAGGTGTTGTGTAGACAGCCGTGACACTGCTGCCTTGAATGCTGAGACCCTTGTCGAAGTTTGCCGTTCCCGCCACGTGTAAGTTTCTATTCCACGCTACGGTGACATTGCCTGTCGACTCATCCAGGCTGAGTATCGAACCACCACTCGTATCATTGAAGGAGTAAATTGCGTTGTTCGCAGAAATTGTACTCGCGGTGATATTGAACTTATTGACACTACCAACACCGAAGGAGATGCTACCGCTGCTATTGCCAGTGTTGAGCGCGATGCCGTTTGTACCACCCTGGATGGTCGTTGCACTTGTTGTGTTGGTTGAGCCAACGGTGACGGTCTGTGCGGCTGCGCCGGTCGCGATGTTGACGGTGTGAGTAGCTGCATTGGTGGCAATATCGACGCCGCTCGCGTTGAGGGTACCGATACTGAGCGTGCCCGTATTGGCGCGGTCAAAGATTGGTGAAAGTACAGAAGTTGATGCACTGAGCGTACCAGTGACGTTTGTATTCTTCATGAGTTCGACGGTACCTGAGGCTGGCTGAACGACATAGTTACCAGAGCTATTTACCTGACCACCAAAGGTGGTGTTGGTACCGAGATCGTGAATACTGCCACCGCCAAGTGTGTTGCCGGAGATGTAGTTCGTATCCGAAGTGCTATTCATAAGGTTGATGGCGTAGTTAGTTGTAGTCGCACTTGAGTCGGTGATCATGTTACTGGTGATAGAGTTGCTATCTGATGCATCAAGCGTCAGTGCCTCGTTGTCGGTCGTGCCACCGTTGTCAGTGAACTTGTTGGTCGAGATATTGTTTGAGTTGGAGCTATTGTAGACGTAGAGACCACTACTCGCATTACCTTGGATGTTGTTACCGGTAATCGTGTTCGCGGAGCTACCGTCAAGGAACATGCCGAAGTTGCTATTACTCGCAACTGTATTATTTGAAACTGCATTATTTGCACTTGTCACAAGTACGATGCCTCTATAACCACCTTGTGCAGCATTACTGCTTACCGAGTTGTTTGAGCTGGATAACAAGTAGATTCCGTAGGACCCATTGCCGTTTGTGTTGTTCCCGGTAATTGTGTTTGAGGCACTGGATGTGAGGTAGATGCCTGTGGTATTAGCTTGCACTGTGTTGCCAGTAATTGTATTGTTCGAACTTGATGAGACGTAGATGCCATTATCAGCGTTCTCGATGTTATTTCCCGTGATTGTATTGCCTGCGGAGCTTGCGGTCAGAGAAACAGCATTTGTGTCACTGCCGTCTATGGTGCTGCCAGTGATGGTGTTATGTGAGCTGGCGTTGAGGGCGATCTCCTCATTTCTCCACGCTCTAATCCACACATTTGCGATTTTACCACCCTCAGTAACTGAGCCGCCCGAACCACTGCCAACACCGTTTAAATAGATGGCACGCATCGTACCAGATGCTTGATTTGGGCGATTTCCATCAAGTCGGAGGTCTTGAATGATGATGCCGGTGCCGTTGCCGCCACCAGTAGTATTGGTGATTGCATTGATGCTGGTATTGAAGCTATTTGCAACTGTGATAAGCGTACCACGCCCCGCGCCAGCCAGTGTCGTATTGTTTGGCACTGAGATCGATGCGGCGATAGTGTAGGTGCCTTCTGCGAGATATACTTTTCCACCTGCTGCGGCGGTGAGGGCATTATTAATCTCAACCTCATCAGCGGTACCATCTGCAACATAATCAGCACCATCCTTGATAGCCTGTGAACTGTTGCTGGCGGCGACAACCTTAGTCGATGTGTTACGATCTGAAACCCATTTTGTTCCATTCCACTGTATAACTTGGTGGGTCGTGGTGTCGTAGTAGAGCATACCCTCAGTTGGGCTTGCAGGACGAGTACCGCTACCAGTAATCGTCAGGCTTTTGCCGGCTGCGACAGTCACATTTTGATTTAAGTTGATAGACGTGGTTGTTGGCGCGCCTGAAGCACCAATATTGAGTGCGACGCCCGTCGCAGTGTCGAAGGTCGTGCCGACAATGTTGGCAGCCTGCAATGTACCCGCGACACCGGTACCTGAGATATTGAAGTTCGATGAAGATTGTGGTGATGAGCTATTAAGGATGAAGTTCGTGCCGGTCGGCGCAAGATAACTTGCATCACACGAGCTGAGTAGGCCTGTGGCATTTCGACATACCGTTGTCGTGCCGGTCGTTGCATTGAGCGTGACACCGATGTTTCCCTGGATAGTTGTGGTGACACCCGTTTTGCCGATTGTCAGTGAGCCAGCGTTGCCTGTACCAATGTTGAGTGAGCCACCAGCACCGATTGAGTCGACACTACCTGTCTGCAAGCCGCCAGCGATCTTGCCGTAGCCATCAATCCAGAAGTTGGCACCAGTCTGAAGACTCGTACCGTTTTGAATGAAGTTGGCGGCCGATGGGGTGAGGACACTTGAGTCACAGACGCTGAGGTAGCCACTCGGGTTTTGACAGGTGATAGTTGTACCTGTCGTGGTATTAAGCGTGACACCAAGGTTGCCAAGGATTGTTGTGGTTGTCGTCGCGCGGCCGATTGTTACGCCCGTCGCAGCCGTCGTACCGATTGTGAGAGCGACGCCTGAAGCGGTATCGACTTTTGGCGTGAGAACACTTACGTCAGAGCGAGCTGTGCCATCGATCCAGAATGTCGCGGTGGTCTGTGCGGCAGTATTTTGGTTCTGGATGAACTTGGTGCTGTCGGCGGCACAGTTATTGAGTGTGACGAGACAGAAGGTATCATTTGCGGTCGTCGCAGGGATTGAGTATGTGTAGTTGCCACTACCAGTTGCCATCTGAATCGTACCAGTGTGGCCAGAGCCATCATTGAGTGCGAGCTTGCCGGCAGTCGATGAATTACCAACGACGATTTGGCTATTTGTAGTGTCGACGGCGAAGATATTGGAGCCGCCTGCATTTTGGACAGTAAATGCTTGCGTGTCGTTGGCGGTACGACTGGTGATTTGGCCGCCATTTGCCGTGCGCGATTGGTTTGAATAGACTGTAGTCGTACTTGCGTCACTAATGCTTGTTGCGCCCGTGCCGTTGAATGTATTATTTGCCAGATAGTTGCTTGCGCTCGCTGAATCGATGCCGATGGCGGCACCCGTGCCACCATTATCGGTGATAGAGTTGCCGATGATTTGGTTGTTGTTCACGTTCGCGAGAGTGATCGAGTTATTAGCGCCTGACCCACCATTGTTGGCAAGGTTGTTTGCGGAAATCGTGTTGTTATTGGAGGTACCGTTTAATGATATACCAGCCGTACCGTTTGCGATAAGGATATTTGAAGTAACCGTGACGTTTACCGCTCCAGCGAGCCAGATACCACCACCAGTGGTACCTTGAACAGTGTTGTTGCTGATCACTGTTCGATTTGAAGATGAGATGTAGATACCATTAGCTAAGCCTCCTTGCACCGTGCTGTTTGTTATGCTGCCATTTGGTGAAGTGTTGAAGCGTATACCATCAGAGCGCATATTCGTCACCCAAACGTTTGCAATCGTAGCGCCACTCCTTGCTGAGGCACCGGAACTACCATTGAGGTTGTTCATGTAAATGCCATATACTGTGCCGGTCGTGTTGACGCTGCTGTTTCCATCGATTCGCAAATCACGAATGGTCACGGCTTCTCCGTTAGTGCCACCTTGATCGGCATTTTCGACTACATTCTTCGAAGCCCCAGCGAGATTTCCAAGCTGGATTAACGTGGCGTGGCCAGCGCCTACAAGTGCCGTATTGTTAGGAATCTGAATCCTATCGTCGGTGTTGTAGGTGCCTTCCGTCAAGTAAACTTTTCCGCCTGCTGCAGCCGTGAGTGCCGTGTTGATGGTTGATTGATCGCTCGTGCCAGTCGCAACGTAGTCTGCGGCATCTTTTTCGGCCTGTGAGCTGTTATTTGCTGCGACAATCTTTGTGCTGGAGGTTCGATCACTCTGCCATTTGCCGTTGCTGTACACGATGAGCTGTTTGGCTGTGGTGTCGTAGTAGACCATACCCTCGGTAGGTGACGCGGGACGCGTACCACTACCAGTGATAGTGAGGCTCTTGCCAGCACTAAGGGTTGTATTTTGTCCGAGGATAATTGCCGATGCGTTTGTCGTGCCGATATTGATGACTCCACCGACGCCACCTGAGGCGGCTGCGCCAGCGTCGAGAGTGACATTGCCCCCATTGCCACCGGTTCCACCACCAGTTCCGCCCTGGAGGACGAGTGTACCTCCCGTGAGCGCTCCTGCGCCCGTACCTGCCGTGCCAGCAGAGATAGTCAGTGACTTGCCAGCCGTACTTGCGGCAGCCGTCGTGACGCCGATAGTGTGGTCGATATTGTTGCCGAAACTGATGTCACCAGTGTTTGCAACCGTGAAGACGTCGACGCCGCTTGCCTGAAGGTCGAGGAAGCTGCCGCCCGTACCGGTCTTGTTGATAGCGATTGATGCGGTGTTATTGGCAGCTTCGGTCTGCACACCTTGCGCGAGCTGGAGGAACTGCGCGCTACTGAGGCCACCAAGCTTGCCCGCGTTGAAGGCGTAAGGAGTAGAAGAGAGACGCTTCATCGGGAGCATTTCGCCGTCGCCACCACAGGCGGTGAATGGAGTACATGAGGCATTGGTGTTGCCGACATTGATGCTGAGCCAGAGTGTATCTTGGTTCCAGTCGACGCTACTCAAAGAGTTGATAGAGCCAAGTTGGACAGACATGTAGCCATTCTTGACCTGTACTCCTGCGCTGCCGGCTGAGTTGAGCCAGCTTTCTGTCCATTTGAGTGTGCCCGATGGATTACCCGCGACAGTGCCTGTACCATCCTGGTAAATCTTGAATTGCATGTTGTAATATCCATCAGCCACTGTCGCACCAGAGGCGGTTAAGAGGCGGCCTTGGAAGTTCATTTGCTGATTGATGCCAGGTGCAGCGTTTGCCTTAGGCGTATAGAGTCCAGCTACGACGAATACGCCCATAACTAGGGCGCCAATAAGTGTTCGGCGTAGTGCGCGAATAGTAGCTGCTGTCATGTTTTTTTGTTTTGAATCGGCGTCTCCGTTGCCGTTCATATGAGCAGGTGTAGCGAGAATAATCTGCCTAGCAAAAGAGGTGCCTTTCAAGGTGCAGGTGGTTTTCGTTACGTTATTGTGTACTGTAAAGCCGTTTTTGTCTCACACATAAGGTTTTACAACTATTATCATATCCGCTTATGCTAAAAATATCAAGTGATTTGCAAATATGTGGCGCAAATTGACAAGAGCTGTGGATAAGTGGTGACTAGGTGATAAGTAGGCCGTGTTTTGCCAAGACGCGCTTCTCACGAATCTCTCCAAACCAGAAGCTGAGCGTCATCGCCGCAACGGCTGCGTACAGAGGCCAAAGCATGAGCAGCAGGTTGGTTTTTTGTGCTGTCACGGTTGCTGTAGTTGCGACGTCTGGCTGTCCATTGACGATCACGGCGACCGTCAAGAATGCGACGCGTCCATCAGAGTCTGTTGCCTGGATTGCAAGTTGGTAGGTACCTGCCTTTGCGTAGGTGTGGACAGACTGGAACGTTGCATTATCTGGGCGCGAAACGACCTTGTTTGTGCTATCTCCCCACTGGACGTTGACCGCATACGGTGCGCGTCCACCGATGATATCGATAGGCACTGTCATCTCTTGATTTGGGAACGCACCACGGAACACCGCATCGGTATTGATGATGAGCTGATCTCCACCGAAATTGAGTGAGACAATACCGCTCGCATTCGTGAGAGATGGCGAGTAGGTGACGACAACCTTATTTGAAGCGGGCCCCTCTTGATTGAGTGAATCATAGACTTTAGCCGTCAGGATGTTTTGCCCGATAAGGAGGTCAACTTCGAGGCTAAATGTACCCGCGCTTGTACACGGCGTCGATCCAGCAAAGATATCATTCTTGAAGATCTCAACCAATGTATCCTTCGGGCACGTACCGCTGACGACAACGGGTGTCTGTGCGAAGTTCTGGCCCGATGTCGGCGTCTTGATGGTTGCTCCTTCAGTAGGTGGCTTACCGGGCATCGTGCCATTGAGACCAATCGAACCACTCTCTGGGCCCGTGTATGGCGTTGCAGCTGAAGCTGTGAAGGTCGTGAGGGTGAAGCCTACGATAAGCAGGAGCAGGGCAAGAGGAAGATACGACGTATGTTCGTGCGGCCGTACTTTACCGGTGTGGGCATGATGAAGAATCTTGAAGTGCTTCTTTAGCATAGGATGATTATAACATGCTTACGCTTGCGTCAACACTAGCGGCGGCGACTGCCACGTGAGCGGCCAACGACACGATCGGTGTATCGTTTGATGAGGAAGCGGATGACGATGATAAGGACGATGACGACACCGATGACGGTGAGTACGAGGCGCCAAGGTATGACCCAGAAGCTGAGACTCGAAGTCGTCGTCTGACCATTGCTGCCGTAGCTCAGTGTAATATTTGCAGTGTAATAGCCGAAGAGGAATCGATCACCGATGTTGGTCTGGTCCATGTCTGCTGTAAGCTTTCGTATTGAGCTCGGGAGTACGTTACGACGATCGAGGTTCATATTTACGTTCGTAACGACATTACCAAATAAATCTTTCACGACAATCTGTCCAGTCGGTTGTTCATGAACATTGCCATCGTTTTTGACACGAGCGACAAACGTGACAGGCTGTGATTCAAACAAGGTTGTCTTGGTACCATCTTTTGCGCTTGTATAGAACTCTGCGAAGCTAACTGACTCCTTGGCGTCTCCGTTGACGCGGATGAAGACAAGTGCTCCGAGGCTTGCTGAGAGGGCGACACCGTTACCGGTCACGCCAGGAGCATTCGCGGTGAAGCGGATGACACCGTAGTAGCCACCAGGAGCGGCATTCTTCGGCACATGAATTGACACAGGGAGTGCCTTTACTTGTCGTGGCTGAAGTGTCAGCTGCTGGAGAGGGGCAATCCATGATTTGATAGAGTAAGGACTCACTTCGCCGCTATCGAGGGTCAGCTTAGGTATGCCGTCCTCGCCTTGGGCGCTGAAGTCATTGACCTCGCCAGTGACAACAAGCGAATTGTTTGAGATATCGCGGAGGTTGATATTGATGTTCTTTACTTCGCCCGGGTCTGCGGTGAGATTGACGACTGGTGGTGCGATTTCGATGGCCTGACCGGTCTCATTGACGGCGTGCGCAACAGATGCCGACGCAAGGCAGGCAAGTGTGATAATACAGGTGGTGACAGCAATATATCGTTTCATACTTGGTGGTTTAGTAGGTTGGTGTACATATGTACGTTAGGGTGGCCACGTAGGTACCAGAGATCTGGTTACCTGCCACATCGGCAATATAACTCGCAGTGAAGATTTGTGCGTTGGTCGGTCCCGCGACAGTGTTGTCGCTGGCTGCGACGACATCGCCCGTCGCGAACTTGAAGGTATCCACAGTATTATAGCCGGTTTTTGCTTGTCCACGCAAGTTCGTGCCATCTGGTGCGGCGTCTACTTCAGCACCAACGGCTATTGTCGAAGTCGCGACTGTATTGAGCTTGAGGTTCAAGCCGAACTCACTCTTACCGTGTGTTCTCGTGGCGGCGGTCGTCATAGCGGGGATGGTATTACCTCCAGAAGTGAGCGTCGTGCCATTTACAGTGATCACATAGCCGGAGGCGGCGTTTGTACTCGCTGCCATTTGTGAAGTGGCTGTCGCGGTATCGGATGGCGAGAAGAGCTGGTTGAAGGTGATCGCACCTGCTGTCGCAGTAGTACAGTCAGGGACGCCTAGTGTCTTGGCAACAGTTGCGCCAGTACAGAAGGTGAGCGCCTCAGGCATCACACCAGTGACGGTGATCTGAGTTGCAGTGCTGGCAGCTACTGAGCCACTATCGACGAGGCCTGTTGCGCCATCGATAGCCGTGTAGGTAGTGATACGGACGAAGAAGGTGTAGTTTGTAGGCGTAGGGTTAGTGATGCCATTTGCCTGGACCTTGACGATGGAATTAGGGGCCACCGAGGCTGTAGTACGTGTCAAGATAAATGAGTTAGCGGTCTTGGTACCCATGCTGAAGCCGGTGACTGCACTACCCGTCTCGTTGCCGAAGGTAGCGGCAGATGCGCTCATACCAGTTGGCGGGACACAGGCGACCTGCACCGCGACAGTACAGTACTCAAATTTCATCGAACCGATGTTAGTGCTACCAACGCTTGGTACGGTGAAGACGAAAGCGTGATTGACGACGCCACCTGGCTTTGATCCACCCTCTAAGCTCGCACCCTGAACAAGCGTAAGACTACGAATTGTAATTCCGTTTGCGTGTGCGCTTGGAGCTGAGTAGACTGACGTAACGGCAGCTGCCACAAGTACAATACACAAACCCCAGATATAGAGTTTTCCCCTCACGATTCTCATAGGTTGAGTGTACCATAAGCAAGAATGCGTGGTCAAATACTCATCATACTTTTTCGAGAGAAGTGTGGATAACTAGTAATACCGCGCAAATCACCGGGCGCGGTAAAGACTAGCTATCGTGGTGGACTAGTAGGTTGGAGTACAGATGTAAGTAAGGGTGGTAGCGTAGTTACCAGCAGGCAAGCTACCTTGCGCGTTCGCGATGTAGGTGACGGTATAAATCTGGGCGTCGGTACCGCCGAGAACAGTATTGCCACTATTGGCGACTGCATCACCCGATGCAAACTTGTAGCTATCAGGGGTGCCGTAATCTGGAAGTGGCTGACCACGGTAATTAGTAGCATTAGAGCTAGGTGCGAGAGGTAGACCAGTTGAGATGGTATCGATAGTGTTAGTAACGAGATTGAGGCCGAACTGACTGATACCATGGGTACTTACGGTCGGTGCAGCGAGGGCCGGGATGGTGTTCACACCGGACGTAAGTGTCGAGCCGTTGACAGAGATTGAATAGCCCGATCCCGCATTGGTACTCGCGGCCATCTGCGAGGTGGCTGTCGCTGTCGCAGTAGGCGAGAACAGCTGATTGAACGAGATAGTGCCTGAGCTCGCAGTGCCACAGTCTGGGACACTCAATGTGAGTCCGACGGTTGCACCAGTACAGAACACGAGTGATTCTGGCATCGTACCGTCAAGGACAATCTGCTGACTGACGCTGGCAGCGACGGTACCCTTGTGGATTATCGTACCAGTTGCGTCAGGTGTTGTGTAGGCATAGATACGGACAAAGAAGGTCTTGTTTTGATCCGCTGGGAGAACTCCGAAATTCGGGTTAACAACGCTGTTGATAGTATAGCTTACTGCAGTAGCCGAGCTGAGCGGAAAGGCAGAAGCACGTGATAGGTAGTAACTGTTGAAGTCGGGTCCGGTTGCAGGGTGCATCGTCATACCAGTGATACCCGTCTCATCAGCAAGTGTGACTGAGCCTGCATTCATGGCGGTAGGCGCGACACAGGTCAGCGCACCGACATCGGCAGCTGTCATACAGTATTCGAACTTAATCGAACGGACACTGCTACCAGCTGGGAGGGTAAAGGCAAATTTATGGTTTACCGTGCCGCCAGGCTTTGAGCCTCCGTCTGTCGCACCCGCAAGGAGGGTGAGGCTACGTGCTGTTATTGGGTCTGCGTAAGCTGGCTTCGTAAGGAAGGCGCCTACAAATTGAAACACGAGCAGTGCGGCCAACGAGATGAGGCCTACTGCGCGTAAAAGTTGTGGTGATTTTTGTTTTTTCATTGTGGTGGTGGTTTTTATTTTTAGTGATTTCTATCTGTAATCTATCATAAGCAGTATAGTATGTCAACACTTATTGTACTATTATTTACAACAGTTATGTACTAGTAGGTACCCGTGACGACAAGAGTCTGGTGTGTCGCATAGGTGCCACCAGGGGTCAGGCTCGCGACATTAGCGAGGAAGCTGATGGTGTAATGGGTCAGGCCGCTATCACTGGTTGCTTGAGCGATAGTGTCGCCATCTTGATAGTAAAATTGATTCGCACTTGCATAGTTAGATGTCACCGAACCATATCCAAACTGTCCATTGTCTGGGTTTGACCCGAACGAGACGGGAGATGTGTTGGCGACAAGATTGATGCCAAACTGTTCGGTTCCTGGTGTCGAGCTTCCGAGCGTCGACATAGCAGGAAGACTATGGCTAGCGTTAGTCGGTGTAGGGCCAAACACCTGGACGACGTAGCCGTACGTGGTGTAGTTGATGACAGAGAAGGTGGCGGTCGCTGTCTTTGCCTGTGAAGAGGTGAGAGTCCCGAAATCAGTGAGGCTGCTGTTGACACTAAATGACAAAGCGGGGTCTCCAGTCGTCTTACTACCAGCGTTAACCTGATAATTGCTTGACTGGGAATTGCCGACCCCGATGTCACCAGTTGCATCTGTCACGCCGTAGTTTGTCGATGTTGCATTGAGCGGTCCACTAGTGCCGACACTTGATTCGTCCAATTTGAAGTTATTTGACTGGATCGTCTCGGCGTAGACTGCTGGTGTGATTACGAAAAGCAAGGCCCCCAGGGCACCCACACGCAATACACTCGACAGCCTCCATCGCATACTAGTATTGTTCACTAAACACAAGGATTTTGCAAGATAGGAGCGTAAGCAGTATACTATAACCCATAGTTTACTTTGTGAGACAGACATGAGCGATGATCAACACCCAGCCACTGAACAGGGGCCAGCGCCAGAAGCGTTGACTGTTCAGAGTGATGAGTCGACAGAGATCGCGGTCGATACCCACAAAGATACGACCACACAGGCGTCAAATCCTGCTACGCCTAAGCGACGTAATGCATATCGACCAAGCCATAAGGCGACATTTATCGGCCTCGGGGTCATCGCCGCAATCCTCGCACTCAACGTCGTCGTGCTAATATTTTTCACGAAGAGCCAAGATGCAGCGCAAAGTACCGCGGCAAAGAGTAGTGTCACGATTAATTCATCAACCCTTGAGCAGCTTGGAGTGAGTCGTAACCCTGTCGGTAATGCCGAGACTGAGCTAATCGTCGGGCCGAACTCGACATTCAACGGCAAGGTAATCATGGGTAGTAGCTTGACGGTCGCAGGGGCATTGACGTTGAATAGTACATTTAGCGCGACCAATGCCGCTCTGACAAATCTTCAAGCCGGCAAGACACAGATTGAGTCACTCAATGTGAATGGTGACGAGACGGTGACAAACAGTAATATTCGTAAAGATCTCCAAGTTGCGGGTACGACGCGTCTCCAGGGCTCACTGACTGTTAATCAACTCGCGACCATTAATAATAATATGAATGTCGCGGGTAATCTGTCAGTCGGCGGTACGCTTAGCGTGCGAAACTTCCAGGTCGGCACACTGACAATCGCGGGCCACCTGCTTAGCTCTGGTGCACAGCCTACTGTGACAGTCGGTGGCGGGACAGGCAGTAACGGTACGGCATCTATCAGCGGCAATGACACCTCAGGCACGGTGGCGGTGAATATGGGTGTGGGGGCAGGCAACGGCCTCCTTGCATCAGTGACGTTCGTCACGAAATATACCAGTACACCTCATATTGTCGTCACACCTATTGGTCGTAGCGTGCCCGGTATGTACATCAACCGTACCTCAGCAGGATTCACAATTAGCGTCGATGGAGCGCTCAGTATCGGTGGATTCGCCTTTGACTACGTCGTCGTCCAATAAACTACATATTGACGAATAACATTACTTCATCATTGCGTACCGTGAGCATGCCAGTGCGGACAGGGAAGCTAATCTCTTCGGTCTCTGTTTCGATAATAACCTCACACGGCTTGAGGAGACTGAAGAAGTCGGCGTGTTCGGGGAGTACGTCAAACTTACCTACTTTGTTTTCAGCACTGAGGCTCAGTGCGGGACCGTCATAATAGAGGTGAAAGGGGGCTCTGGCAATGATATGGAGCATCGAAGCGGCCGGAGGTGTGCTCATGATGCGTGTTCCTGCTCAGGTGGCTTGGCATCTCCTTCGCTTGCCGGTGCTTGGTCAGAGGTTTCATCTTGGGTAGCTGTCTCAGCTTCGGGCTTTTTACCGACGCCCAGTATCTCTTCTATACCACTGAGTGTTTGTTCAAGAGTGAAATATTCGCCAGGCTGGCCACTAAACTTTTCGGCGACCGAGAAGTTTTGACTGAAAAACTGAATTAATTTCTTAGCATTTTGATAGTCAGCACGGTCGCCCGGACTCAACTCGTTTTCACCGACGATGGCGATGATATTCTTGAGGCTGTCGTACTTCTGCATGATGGCTTGGACACGCTCAGCAAGATGATAATGGCGCTCACCGACGATCGTTGGCGTCAGAAGCGAGCTTGTCGTCTTGAGAAGGTTTACGGCGGGGCGGATGCCTTGCTCGGCGATTGAGCGATCGAGCACGAGCACACTGTCGAGCTGCTGGCTAATCGCCTGCACAGCTGGGTCAGACAGGTCATCGGCTGGGACGTAGATGGCTTGGACACTGGTGATGGTACCTTGCTCGGTGGAGCTGAGGCGGTCTTGGAGGCGACGCAGGTCAGAGAAGACCATCGGGCTGTACCCACCCTCCGATGGGATGAGGCCAAGATTGGTTGAGAGCTCGGTCATGGCTTGGACGTGACGATAGATGTTGTCGACGAAGAAGAGGATGTCGCGGCCTTCTTCGTCGCGGAAATACTCTGCTGCAGTCGCCGCAGCGGGGCCGACCATCGAACGAATCGCTGGCGTCGCGTCCATTTGTCCGAAGAACATGATGGTATTTTTGAGCACGTCGGTATCTTTGAGAGTCTCATAAAGCTCGTTACCCTCGCGAATACGCTCACCGACACCGCAGTAGATAGAGAGTGATTTGCTGGCGGCACCGTCACCCTTATCCTGCGTGACATTGTGAATCATCTCCATCGTCAGGACTGTCTTGCCGACACCGGCACCGCCGATGACGCCAATCTTACGACCTTTGACGAACGGCGTCAGGAAATCGATGACTTTGAGCCCTGTTTCGAGGAGTTCGAGCTTCGATGAATTACGATAGCTCTTGGTACCAGTCGGCTCAGTGATAGGGCGGCGATTCTCAGTGATAGGCTCACCCTTGTCGAGAGGTTCACCCAGTGCATTGAAGACGCGTCCCATCGTGGCTGGTCCGACAGGCACGGTTACTTTCCCGTGGGTACGGTAAATCTTCTGACCACATCGCACAGACGAATTATTGTTGAGGTTGAGGCATACAGCGCGGCTACCACGGAAGAAGTTTACTTCGATAAATACCTCAGGGTGGTCTTCAACGAGCAGTAACTCCTTAACATCTGGTCGTGCACTGACGAGCTGGACTTCAACGGTAAGGCCACGAAGGGTGGTAATGATACCGACATATTCGTGTGCAGGGTCAATTGAGGGTGCTGTCGTCACTGGTATGGAGGTTGGTTGGGTCATAGTGCGGCTCCTGTAGCAGCTTCACGCTTCTTTTTCTTGATACTCACCAAGACTTCACGCAATCGACGATCAGATTCTGAGCGTTTCGCGCGGTGGTATTCGAGTTTATACTCGCCGAGTAGATCAGACGCACGATCTTCTGCGACGGTCATGGCATTGAAACGGCTGGCCGCTTGAGCAAGGCCTGATTCGAGAATAGTCTGGCTGAGCGCGAGACTCATCATCGTCTCTTCCATCTGATCGGCAATTTCGTTGAGTGAAGGCTCGAAGATGGTATCAAGATCGGTAATGGCGTCGTCTTCGACGGCGTCTTTACTCATATCCTTAATATGAGTTACGAGGTCGATGCGCCGCACCTCCTGTTCGCCAAGTGAGAGGTATTCCTCATAGTAGACGGCGATGTCAGAGTAGGGTCGGACGGCATCAATAACGGGCGTCACGTTGATATAGCTATCACTTTCTGGCACCTGAAAGAAGTGCACATAGGGGATGCCGCGCTGCGTAAGTTGGCCGGCGCCGTGACTGCCGAGCACGATGATATCAGTGTTGCCTGCGGCATACTCTGCCTGCATCGTCTCAATCATGCGCATGTCGAGATCGCCTGAGAGACCCGCTTCAGCACTAATCAATACAAGTACCTTGCGGCCATTGTCTCCGACACCTTCGCGATACCCCAAACGCTTATGGGGGTCGATGCGAATCGCAGTGTAGCGTTGCCAGAGAAGATTGAAGAACTCCTGTGAAAGTTGTGCCTTGGTCTTCACCTTCGCGACCTGAGTACTGGCAAGACTTTCGAAGACGTTGGTGAGATCTTTAAGCGTGCCGATGCCCGCCATGTCTTTTTCGACGACGTTTGCTCTACGCATGAGATTTCTCCTTCTTACCCTTCTTGTCGGTTTCGACCGGGGATTCAGGAGCTTTTTCTTCAGTAGGTGCGAGTTGTTTGGCGCCGAACTCTTCGAGTAATTCAATTTCCTTGGCATCATAGGCAGCATCATCAGCGGGTGCCTCAGCCATGGCGAGTACGGAGCTTTTCAGCTTGGCGATATCGATTGCGCGGTCGTCTTCAGGCTTCATGATGACCTCTAACATAAGCTGTTGTTGCATCAGCGAGAGAAGTTGTTCTGGTGGTTGTTGAAGCGCAGCATAGAGGTGCTTGCCGCGTGTGAGGTCGGTCCGTGTTTCCTTACTGAGCTGGCTTGAGAAGTGTGAGAACTCCTCGGCCTGGTGGTACTTGGCAAGGGCCTTAAAGAGCGCAGTCGAGAGTCGTTTCTGGCGTTTGGTTTGCGCCTGGCCACCGACACGCGACACAGAGAGACCAGCGTTGACGGCAGGTCGGACACCTTTGCGGAAGAAGCCGAGATCAAAGATGATCTGGCCGTCGGTGATAGACATAATGTTGGTCGAAAGGTAGGCGGTGATATCGTCATTCGGCGTCAACACGACCGGCAGACTAGTGAGAGTCTTATCATTCGTCAGGAGTCGGCCCGCGCGCTCGAGCAGACTCGAGTGAGTATAGAAGATATCACCAGGATATGAATCTCGTCCTGGGTCCACTTCCTGGAGCAATGAAAGCTGTCGATATGCTTCAGCGTGGCTTGAGAGGTCGTCGTAAATGATGATCACATCCTGACCGGCGTACCAGAGCGATTCAGCCATGGCGCAGGCTGCATAGGGGGCGAGATAGCTTTGGGTGAGGCTGTCGAAGATATTTGCGAGTACCACGATGGTATTACTCATGGCACCACTTTCTTCGAGGTCACGTAGGAGGCGTTCGATGTCGACCTTGCGCTTACCGATGAGGACATATACCACGACACGGTCAGTACCCTTTTGGTTTGCGCTCAGCTGAGAGAGGAAGGTACTCTTTCCTGACTTGCTATCACCGAGGATTGCAATACGCTGACCAAGGACGATAGGGAAGAAGCTGTCGACTGCAGTGACGCCACTTGCGAGCTGTTGGTCGAGCACTTTGCGGTCCATGATGCCTGGTGCAGGATTGAAGATGCCCGAAGTCGCAGCGGTACGTATTGCGCCTTTGCCGTCAAGCGGAACCCCCATCGGACTAATGACGCGCCCGACGAGTTCTTTGCCAACAGGTACGGTCACCATGTCATACTCGACGACGACGAGACAGCCGAGCGAGAGGGCTTCGCTATCGATGTTGTAGAGAACGACGCGATTGCCATATGCTTCTCGTACCATACCGCGCTGCCCATCTTCAAACAGAACCTGCGCGCCAATGCGGATTCCTTCAAGTCCTTTGACCTCGACGATGAAGCGGTTAATCGCCGTGACTTCACCAGTGAGATTACCCGCTTCGACGAGTTTTTGGAACTGAGTATTATCAAACACGATTCAACACCTCCGCGAAATGCTGACGCTTATTCATGAGCTGAGTGCGAAATGACCAATCAAACACGCGACTCCCGTAGCGAAGGACCATGCCACCGAGAATTGTCGTATTGAAGCGAAACGTGACCAAGATATCTTCATGCATATGTTCGCGACACCACGTGACGAGGGCTTTCTTTACTTCACTTGTCGCAGCAGCAGCAAGAGTGATAGTGACGACGGGCGCGGTTTTTTGGACATGTTCAAGCTCGGCAATAAGTGCTTCAATTCGAGCCGCAGTGAGTGGCGCGGCTGCGGCCCATTCACGAATAACACTGCCTGCAACTTCTGAAAGTTCTGGTTGTGGGGTCGCGTAATGCGAGCCCACGCGCTGTGCGTTGGCGTATTGGCCGTACCACTGTTCGTAGGCGCGGATCTCGAGAATGAGTGCCGTGATATCACTCGGTGAACTAATTGAGGCAGGTAACTTAGCCATCGCCACGTACCTCTTTGATGAGTTCATCCTTGTGAGCCTCAAGCTGCGAAACGAGGTAGCTCGTCTGTGCGCCGAGATCGACATTGTGACCAAGTGTATCGGCCAAGAATGCGGCAACTGCATCACTGAGTTTGGTATCGAGCTGTGCCGCGTAGGCATCTCGGCGCTTCAGCATTTCGGCCTCGAGCTTCGCCTCAAGCTCTGCTTGCTTAGCTGAGTGAATCTCTTGTCGCTGCGTCAACTGGTCTTCAAGCGCCGCTTGATGTTCGGCAAGTTTGAGCTCGCGTGCCTTGACCGTCGACGCTAATTCTGCCTCCTGTTGGGCTAACTGAGCCTCAAGCGCCGCTTGCTTCTTGCCATAGCGGCCTTGTAGTTCAGTAAACTCGTGTTCGAGCTCAGCTGTGCGCTCAGCAAGTTTTTGTTCGAGCTCGGCCTGATGTTCAGCGAGCTTCGTATCCATGGTCGTCTGGCGTTCGGTGATCTGTGCGCGTAGTGCCGCTTGATGTGCCTCAATCTCAGCATCTGAAGTGCCGATTCGTTTCGCCGTCGCATCTCGCGCCGTTTCAAGCTCTGATTTATAGCGGTCCATCTCGTCAGTGACGATCGTGGTACCGATTTTTGCGAGTTGCTCAGAGAGATGCGAAGAGGTCACTTCGAGGTCTTTTTCGAACGCGACCGCAGATTTATGGAGTACCTTCGCATAATCATCCTCAGCTTCTTCGATGAGACGCTGGCGAGCATCGAGTGGCAACATCGGAAGTGGTTGTTTTTTCACTGGCTCCTCGGGACGAAGGTGTGAACGATAATGCATGAAGGCGACTGTACCGATGATACCCAACAAGAATACATTGACCAGGATAAAGATTTGTAACCAGAGAATCCCACCACTCATTGCATTACATCCTTGTCAGCACCAGATAAATAGCAACCATAGCCACGCCAAGGATGGCGAGGACGAGGGCGGAAAGTTGGATGACGTCGCGGTAGACGGCCGATTGAGCCATCGGATTACGTCCGACAGAGATGATGGAACTGCGAATCATCGAGTAGATAATCGCGACGACGACGATAACAGTCACGAGAAAGATAGCTGCACCGATGATAATCGGGAGACTACTGACGCTTCTGCCAGCGATGGTATTGGCGAGGTTTTGGAGGCTTGCGGGAATGATAGTCTTCTCTGGCTCTCGGTAGTGATAGGCGACACCGACAAGAATCGGTACCTGTCCGAGCGTCACTTCCTCTGAACTACAAATGTCTTTATCCACTTTTTGCTTGGTCGTCCCAGAGACTTTGCCCTGCGCAATGCCGACGATCTTGATGTTTGTCGTCGCCTTCATGCCGACACCCTTGAGCGGTGAAGCGGTCACTGGGTCACCCTCTGTAATCGAACCGTTGCAATCGGATACAAGAGTTGGGAGGATACCACTAGTGGCGACTTGCACTTGTGCTTTATTGCCGCTATCGAGTGTCAAAATAGAGGTGCCATTGTTGATGACGACACCGAAGAGGTTGTTGATGTTTTCGTTTGAAGAGGGGATAACACTATCGGTTGAGTTGCTTGCGAGGCTGACGATAGACCCGACTGCGACACTAGTTGACGTGGTGTATCCTTGAGAAATAGTCGTCACTGCTCCCGCTACGGGCGCACACACAAACAATACGAAACCGAAGGCTGTCGCTAGGTAGGCACGATGCCAGATTGCTCGATGCAGTAGGATGGGCATTACCTCATATCTTTCTCTATCGCCTAGTATATCAAAAAGCGTGAGCAATATCATGCAACTTTGACATGTGTTACAATTTAAGGTGCAATATGACTCACTACTCTCCGTCCCGCCAAGGATTCACCATACTCGAGCTCGTCGTCGTGGTCGTCGCGATTATCATTCTTCTTGCGGTCGTATTCTTTACGAATCACTCATGAGTCTCCATCCTCTTGTCTCAGCGTACCCCTTAGTATCTGACCAAGTCAGTCAACTTGAAGTTAGTATTATCTTGAATCAGCTCGACGGACTGCTCAAGAAGAGCATGAGGGGCGCGGTAGTGGAGTTCGGCTGCTACGAGGGCACGACCTCACTCTTTCTCCGTCGCCTGCTCGATACCTTTCATCACGAAGGACCACTCCACGTGTATGATTCGTTTGAGGGCTTACCCGAGAAGACGGGATCGGATATGAGCGCTGCGGGTGAGCAGTTTCGGGCTGGCGAATTATTCGCGTCCAAGAAGCAGTTGTTACGTCATTTTCATCGCGCCAATCTGGTGCCACCAGTTATTCATAAAGCATGGTTCAACCTTCTCACGCCATCAGACATACCAGACGGCATTATGTATGCGTTTCTTGATGGCGATTACTACGAGTCAATTCGCGATTCACTGCGACTTATTACTCCGAAGTTACTCCCTGGTGCGGTCATCATCGTCGATGACTACGCGAATGAAGCGCTTCCTGGCGCACATCGTGCTGTTGAGGAGTGGTGCCAGGGGCGAACCGTCAAGGTACGGGTTGAAGCAAGCCTTGCAATCATTACGACCTAGGGCTCGCTTTAAGCTTTCTCTAAGAAGAGGCTGGCATACTTACTACATAACAGATAACACATCGAGGTATAATAGATAACATGAAAGTATTGGTAGTTGACGACGAAGTTCGCATCGCTCGCGCAATCAAGCAAGGCCTGGAGCAAGAAGGCTATGCAGTTGATATGGCTCATGACGGCGAAGAAGGCTACAATACTGCACGTGCTGATGAGTATGATGTGATCGTGCTTGATGTGATGATGCCTGAGATGAATGGTTTTGAAGTGGCTCGCAAATTACGTGCTGATGGCGACAAGACGCCAATCTTGATGTTGACTGCCAAAGATCAGAGTCGTGATATCGTCGAGGGTCTCGACAGTGGCGCCGATGATTACTTGGCCAAACCTTTCTCATTTGATGTGCTAACGGCACGAATCCGTGCGCTACTGCGCCGACCACAAGATGCGATTTCAAACATACTCAAGGTAGGTGATGTGACGATGGACTTGCTCCAACGCCGCGTGACGCGTACCGGTCAGGACGTCAATCTATCGGGTAAAGAGTTTGCTATCCTCGAATACTTGATGCGAAATAAAAACCGTATCCTTTCCAAGCACAATATCATGACCCATGTGTGGGATTTCGATGCCGATATCTTACCAAACAATGTTGAAGTGTTTATCAACTATCTGCGCGGCAAGATCGACAAACCATTTCCGAAGAGTAAGCCACTTATCCAGACGATACGAGGGTTTGGATACGTGATCAAGGAAGACGAGGCGCCATGAAGCACCTAAAGCATGACGTGTTGCGCCTTACTGGGACATATCTCATCATCATTATGACGATGAGTATTGTCTTTAGTGCGATATTTTTTAGTACGGCGGCACGTGAGCTTGATCGGCGACCTCGCGGCAACGGCCTGGGAGCGAGTTCGCTCGTAGCACCAGGTGGCGATGATATCGATGTATATCTGACGCAACGCGCCGATGAAGGTCGAGCATCGCTCCTCGGCGAGCTCATTATTATCAACGTGATGATGCTAGCTGTTGGATCGCTGATCAGCTATCTTCTGGCCGAGCGGACGTTGAAGCCAATTGAGGAAAATATGGAAGCACAATCACAATTTGTCAGCGATGCGAGCCATGAGTTGCGCACGCCGCTCACAGCAATACGCACGACTAATGAGGTGGCGCTGAGAGATAAAAAATTAACAATTACTCAGGCACGACAAGTGATTGAGGAAAATATTCAGGATGTGACACGGCTTCAAGATCTCACCGACTCCATGCTCGGGTTATTGAGAGATGACGACAAGGTATTGCTGCAACAGACCGTCGATCTTCAGCTTGCAGTCAGCGATGCGATGAATGCAGTCGTACCGCAGGCGCTCGAGAAACACATCAAGATCGAGGATTCAGTTGCTCACACTCACTTCCAAGGAAATCCCCAAGCGATTATGCAGCTTGCGACGATTCTCCTCGATAACGCAGTCAAGTATAGTCCGAACAAATCGACTATCAGTGTCACGAGTACGCAGTCCGCACGCCAGGTCACGTTGTCGGTACGCGATCAAGGAATCGGCATGGATAAAGAAACGGTTGAACAGATGTTTACGCGGTTTTATCGTGCTGACAAAGCACGCACACAGCAGGGTACAAAGGGGTATGGACTTGGTCTATCGATTGCGAAGAAGATTGTTGACGCTCATGGTGGTAAGATTCATGTCGAGAGCACACTTGGCGAAGGTACGACATTTCGTATCGAGCTTCCCGTTAAGCAGTAGCTACCGTCCCACGTAGTGGTCAGAATTGCGATGGCTTCGTCGGCGCTCGATGACACTTGTGATGACAGCGGTTGCGACGAAGATAAGTCCGAGTGACCCCGTAAGCCACTCCGGTAATTCGATGTGGTAGAGCTTCACGAGCATGACAATACCAAGTGCCAGGATTGCCCAGTGGGCACCATGTTCAAGGTAGCGATATTTTCCGAGTGCCTTGGTGCGCACAAGGTAGACGGTGAGGGAGCGTACCCAAAGCGCGCCTGCACCGAGCCCTGCCATGATGAGGAGGACGTCGGTTGTAATCGCGAATGCGCCGATGACACCATCGAGTGAGAATGATGCATCGAGCACGTTGAGATACACAAATGATGCAAATGCGGCCATGCCGACTAACGCCGCTGAGTTGCTTTGCTTACTTCCGAAGTAACGGCCAAACAAATCAAGTGCGATGTGAAGCATTGTCCCGAAGATTGACGCGACGAGGACGGTAAGCTGGTAGCGTGGCTCGACGGTGTAGTATAACCCCATCGCAACGCCAAGCATGACGAGAATCTTGAAGCTCTCATATTCACCGAAACGAGAGAGCCATCGCTCGATACGTCCAAGCCAGTGGACATCTTTTTTGCGATCGAGGAAATAATTGACCCCTATCATCATGAGAAACGTGCCACCAAATGCATTAATCATTGGTGCGGCTTCATGCAAGGTGGCGGTATAGTGGGGCGCATCGTTGAGCGCCATGTTGATGACACCGCCGAAAGGATATCCAGATGAAATCATGACGATGACGACAGGCAGCACGAAACGTACCACAAAGACAGCGATGACAATGCCGACTGTCAGGAAGAGTTGTTGCCAGAAGCCCGACATGCGCGATAGGATTTTGCTATTGATGACGGCATTGTCGAAGCTAAATGTCACCTCGAGTAGCACTAAGATGATAAATATCCAGACACCTTCGATGCCGAGATAATTCCAGACAAGTATGCCGGTAACGAGTGTGAGGAGGGCAGAAACCCAGAAGATTCGTAGTGGATGGGTCGCATGGAAACGTGTCATATATACACTACTATACCAAAAGCGACTGGCGGTGCTCGGACAAATAACCTAAAATGAACTCATGATTAGTTATTATCATGCATCCAAGGCGGGGGAGCCTCTCAAGGAACAGGAAACGCTGAGTATTCAGTGTTGGGTGCGTGCGGAGCGACCGAATACTGACGAGGTTGCGGCACTTGTGCGACTCGGTATCGACTCTGATATCTTGACGGACGCCCTTGACCCTCACGAGGTGCCACGTATCGAGCATGATGATGGTTGGACGTATTTCATCACCCGCGTGCCTGATGTGGGCGACGACTTCAATGACTATACTACGCCGATTATGTTCGCACTTGGCAAGGCCTACAATGTGACGATTAGTCGTGATCCACTCGGTCGGCTATGGCAGCCATTTATCGATAATGTCAAAGTCGCGACTGACCGACAAGCGCCACTATTCCTCGCGATGGTCGAGACGATTTTGCAATCATATCAGACACGAGTCGCCGCGATTAATCGACAGATGCGTGCCGCGACGACCGACATCGTCAACCTGAGTCCGAAGGATATCACGACGTTCGTCGAATACGAACGCAAACTCAATGATTATCTCGATGCGCTGATTCCGACTAACACCGCACTCGAGAAAACACTGAACACGAAGTTTAAGTTGCTGCCCTTGCGCGAAGAAGACCAAGAAATGGTCGAGGACCTGTCGGTCGACATCGAGCAGGTGATTGCACGTTGTAAGTCGCTGCTCCGTACGATTACAAATGTGCGCGATAGTTACCGTGCGGTGATGGACACACGGCTTAACGAAACGATGCGTATCTTGACCGTCGCAACCCTCGCATTGACGATTCCGACGATGCTTGCGGGCGTATTCGGCATGAATGTCGATTTTCCGTTTGATACTCATGGTATCGGTGCCTTCTGGTTCATCGTTTTCGTCAGCGTCCTCGCCGCAGGCCTCATCAGTTTTTACTTCATGCGTAAGCGTTAGCGCTTGACCTACAAGTAATACTTGTATAACATATAACCATATGTCATTTCATAACCATATCCGTCTCGCAGGTACGGTGACGGTCGGTCCAAAGGGCCAAGTCGTCGTCCCAGCAGAAGTTCGTGAAGCGATGGGCATCAAGCCAGGCGACAAACTAGTCGCACTGTATCTCGATGAGAAGAAGTCGATTGCGTTTATCACTGAGCGTCAGGCGCAGTGCTATGTCATCGAGATGGGTGAGAAATTTACAGAGTTCAAAGAAACAATGAAGGGAAATAAGTAGCGCATGCATCATCACATTTCAAAACGCGAAAAACTGATCGTCATGTTGGCGGTGATGAGTGGCTTGCTACTCGTCGCGCTTGACCAGACAATTGTCGCAACCGCACTCGGTTCCATCGTGACTGAGTTCAAGAGTTATAGTTCGCTTGGTTTCGTCGTGACCGCGTACTTATTGACGAGTACTGTTACTGTGCCACTAGCAGGGAAGATGTCGGACATGTTTGGCCGGCGCGTCATCCTGATCATCGGTGTGACGACATTTACGATTGGCTCGCTTCTTTCTGGCCTTGCGCCAAGTATGGAATGGCTGATCGTCTGGCGACTCCTGCAGGGTATCGGTGGTGGTATGATTACTGCCAACGCCTTTACGATCGTCGGCGACCTCTTTACGCCACGCGAACGAGGTAAGTGGCAGGGACTTATAGGTGCTGTATTCGGTATGAGCTCGGTCATCGGGCCACTACTTGGCGGCTGGTTGACTGATGGTCAGCAAATCTTCGGCATGACGACAGATTGGCGCTGGACATTCTTCATCAATGTGCCTGTCGGTATTGTTGCGACGATACTAATCGCACGCTATTGCCCACAATTCAAGCACGAACAAAAACACCATCCCGACTATGTCGGTGCATTGTTCATTACACTTGCACTTGCATCACTCGTGCTTGCCGTTGATAATACCGAAGTCGTCTTCCGTGGTCTTATCGACCAGGGCGTGGCGCTCAGTTTCATCAAGGGCACGTTGACGGTCATCTCGATTGTCTCGGCTGCAATTTTTGTCTACGTCGAGCGTAGAGCGAAGCAGCCAATCATTCCACTCCGATTCTTCAAGGTCCGTACCTTCTCGCTCATGATGATCGTGACGCTCCTCTTTGGTGCGGCATTCCTCGGAGCGATTCTATATCTGACGCAGTTTAACCAACAGGTCTTCGGTGCGAAGGCGTCAACAGCTGGTCTTATGCTACTGCCAATGGTTGGTGGCATGATGGTCTCCTCGATTACGACAGGGCAAATTGTCTCACGTATCGGAAAGTATAAGATGTTCATTGTCGCAGGTCTTGCGATTGCCGCGCTGAGCATCTTATCGCTTATCACGTTGCAGCCCGATTCACCGTACTGGCACGAAGCGCTCATCATGGTCTTTACTGGTATCGGTATGGGTATGGCGATGCCTATCCTCAACCTGGCGGTCCAGAATGAGTTCGAACAAAAAGATCTCGGCGTGGCTACCTCAAGTGTGCAGCTATCGCGTGGGCTTGGTTCGACAATCGGTACTGCGCTGATGAGCGGCCTTCTGACCACGGGTATCGTCGCATCGCTCGGCACACTTAATACAATTCCGTACGTCCAGGCGCTGAAACAATCTCCTGCGGCTTCACAGTTTTTCCAAGATGGTGATATTAGCGCAGATACATTACTGCAAATTAATACGCAGCATGATACAATCCGCAGCTATGCCGAGAAGAGCTTTGCGGCGATTCCGATTCCGGCTGTTCGCGAACAGCAGCTGAAAGAGTTCACACAGAAACAAGACGACTTCCGCGCGCAGCTCATCAACGCCTTTACCGACTCGCTCCATCGTATCTTCATGATCTCCTCTGTGCTGATGGTTATCGCACTTGTCCTTGCATGTTTCGTAAAAGAACGAACATTGCGTGGTGGTGTAAATGCTACACCAGGCGAGTAACTGAGGTCCATCGTGGCCATGCTTGCTCACATAAGGGTCACTTGGTACCATAGTAGTTGACCTAAAAAAGTGCATGAAACAAATACCAATTAGTAAAGGTCGAACGCACTTCGTTAAACGGGTCAAGAGGAACTACGCCGCGGTAGAAGCGGTGTAAGGAGTCAAAAATTCATGCCAATAGCAATCGAATTTGCCCCCTCGAGGAGCAAAAAGATCGCGGTTGACGTGGTGCCTGCCGAATGGCAGCTGTATATCGCAGACTAATAGCGTGTACGCTAAAAACCCCGCTCTGAAAGATGAGCAAAACAGTAAAAATACACCCCAAGGCACCGGGGTGTATTTTGTTGAGTGGACGTAATTAGTTAATGCTGATGCCGTGTGACTTCAGCGCAGGCTCGATGATCAGCTTCCCGAATAGGTCAGCGTCACTCCACACAGCTGGTGTTGAACTGTCGTTGTCTGAAGGAATAAGCGTGGTACCATCTTTCACATCTTGATCGCTCACATTCTTGCCATCGATAAAGAAGCTGGGAGTGCCCGCGATCACAGCCTTCTTGCCCATCGCGACATCGAAGTCAATCTTCTTTTTGATGCGCGCATCAGTGAGGTCATTGGTGAATGTCGCAGTATTGACACCGAGAGACTTTGCGGCATTGACGAAGTAGTCGGTGCGACTCTGGCCATCAAGGCTTATCCATCCATCGCGGTTCGTGTAGAGGTAGTCATGCATTTCCCAGAACTTGCCCTGCAATCCAGCGGCTTCAGCAGCTGATGCGGCAGCAAAGGCATTTGGATGTGAGTTATAGAGAGGGAAGTTGCGGAAGATGAAACCGATCTTATCACCGTAGTTCGTCATAATTTTCTGGACCATTGGAGCTGCCGCTGCACAGCCCGGACACTGGAAATCACCATACTCGATCAGTATGACTTTACTGCTCATATTGCCTGTCGTATGATCGGCGATGTTGCCACTCATCGCAGATGCAGCTTGCGCGACGTTGATATTGATATTTGATACGTCGATCTGACTACTGCGAGAGAGCCATATCAGGCCGCCCAAGATAGCTGCACATAGTACGGCGACGATAATCCATGCTTTTTTTGTCATCGAAAAACTCCCTTATACTGTTCGTCCTAGTATAACAGTCTCTCACCTAGTGAATCAAGCAAGGCTAGGGTACAATGAAATCATGCAAACAGTACTGCTTATCGGGTTTTTTATCTTTGGCGCTTCATTGACACTTGTCGCAAGCATGATGCCGCGACGCGCTATATTATCGACATTTGAGCTTGAGCGACGACGCAGCGAAGGCAGCGAAACTGCCGCGCAGGAACTGGCGCGCGAAGTATTGATCGACGACGTGCTCTCATTGAAGCATGCGACTGAAGCGCTTCTCCTCGTCATCGTCGTCTTGCTGAGCGTCGGAGGGTTCGGGCTCCTCATCGGCATTCTTGTGGCACTTGGTGTCTCTTTGGTATATGGTCGATTGGCGCGCATCGAGTTTATCCACGCATGGGCAAACCGCATGTACGAACAATGGGAGCCAAGCCTCCTCGCATTTGTCGAGCGAACACCGCGTCTTGCGAAGCTGCTTCGTACCGTCAGCCAAGCCGTACCTGAGGCAGAGATTAGTTCACGTGAGGAACTCGAGCACTTAGTCGAGGACGCGGGACACATACTGACGGACGACGAGCGCAAACTCATCATTAACGGGCTTTCATTTAACGAACGACGTGTCGAAGAAGTGATGACCCCTCGCGGTGTCGTCGAGACGATCGCAAAAGATGAACTCGTCGGTCCACTCTTGCTCGATGAGCTACACCGGACAGGCCACAGTCGCTTCCCAGTTATCGATGGTGATGTCGATCACGTCATCGGCGTCCTCCATATCAAGGAGCTACTAAGCCTTGACGACAAATCAACTAAGACGGCCGGGCAGGCGATGGAAAAGCGTGTCTTCTACATTAACCAGGATCAGACACTTGATCACGCGTTAGCGGCGTTTATCAAGACTCGTCACCATCTCTTCGTCGTCGTGAATGGCTATCGTGAGACGGCCGGCATCCTGACGCTTGAAGACGTGATGGAGACGCTGCTCGGCAGGGAAATCGTTGATGAGTTTGACGTGCATGATGACCTTCGTATCGTCGCAGCACGTAACGCGAAGTCGAATAACAACTCACCACAGGGAACCAACGTCTAACCCAGCTAGACATCGAATAGCTACGATGGTAAAATAACAGAGATGAATATGCGCACACTTACACACGATGCATTAGAAAAAATTGGACAATCAATCACGGTTTCGGGTTGGGTCCATTCTAGGCGCGACCATGGCGGACTTATTTTTATCGACGTCCGAGATCATACTGGCATTTTGCAACTTGTCTTCAATCCCGACAAGGCGGATGCGTTTGCGATAGCCGAACAACTCCGTGATGAATATGTCGTGAGCGTAACTGGTGATGTGCGTGAACGCGACGAGGGACTACGCAACGATAAGATTCCGACCGGCAGTATCGAGCTCGTCGTCGATCATATTCGAGTGCTCAACCGTGCCGAGACATTGCCTATCCAGCCATTTGCTGAAGCGCAGGCGAACGAAGATTTGCGATTTAAGTATCGCTATCTCGATCTTCGCCGACCAAAGATGCAATCCATGCTCAAGAAGCGTGCCGAGATGTTCTCGCATATTCGTGGCTTCATGGAGACGCGTGACTTCGTCGAGGTCACGACGCCAATCTTGGCTAACTCAAGCCCAGAAGGCGCCCGGGATTTCCTCATCCCAAGCCGACTCCACGAAGGTAAGTTCTATGCATTGCCTCAAGCACCGCAGCAGTTTAAGCAGCTCCTCATGGTCGGTGGCGTACCGCGCTACTACCAACTCGCCGCCTGTTTCCGCGATGAAGATCCACGTGCAGACCGTCTCTATGGTGAGTTTTATCAGCTCGATCTCGAGATGAGTTTCGTCGAGAACGGCGAAGAAGTGCGCGAGATGATGGACCCACTCATGAAGGAACTTGTCACTGATTTTGCGGGCAAACAACTTCTGTCTGAAGACATCCCACGCCTTTCGTATGCGCAGGCAATGGAAGAGTACGGCAGCGACAAGCCAGATTTACGTTTCGACATGAAACTCGTCGATTTGACTGATGTCTTCGCCAACTCAGAGTTTAGCGTTTTCAAAAATGCCATCACGGGTGGTGGTGTCGTCAAGGCAATTCGTGTCGAGAAGGGCGCTGAACTGACGCGCTCGCAAATCGACAGATTCACTGAAATTGCTCGGAGCGAAGGCGCAGGTGGACTTGCCTATATCATGTATCGCGACGGTGAGGTCCAATCACCAATTGCGAAGTTCATGAGCGAACAAGAACTATCGGCAATTCGCGAACGACTTGGCGCAGTTGATGGTGACGCTGTCTTCTTTGGCGCTGATGCGCGCGAAAAGGTAAATCACGTGCTTGGTGCACTTCGTAACGAATTTGGTACGCATTTTGGTCTCAAGGATCCAAATGTCGTGGCACTGGCATGGATTATCGACTTTCCATTTTATGAGTGGGAC
>Ga0302287_10000290_pt1 | contig 28322 bp, 20 predicted proteins | sample III_Fen_E2_4_FD_200452 | JGI IMG/M metagenome (GOLD analysis project Ga0302287, IMG submission 200452) | Peat permafrost microbial communities from Stordalen Mire near Abisko, Sweden - III_Fen_E2_4 | ecosystem: Environmental > Terrestrial > Soil > Wetlands > Permafrost | place: Sweden: Abisko...
GGACGCAGGAAGGAGGCCTCGCCAGCGACTGACTAACTTTCCCCACGATCGACCGGTGAATCACTTTCAAGTGTCCACGGATGGATCACTTTGAAGTGTCCGGCGACATTCCAATGCGTTACCCTACCCAAAGCAGGACTGATTCACGCCAGCCGAAGAGCGCTTCAGAAGATGCTGCATTGCCACCAATGCGAAAGCAGAAACATCCGACATGGGCGGGACCGAAGGATTGGGACAAGCGCCCAGATGTTTGTGAATTCCGTGCAGCCCAGACTTTTCAGCCAGCGGTCCCAATGCGAATTCAGATCCAACGAAATATTGTCGAGCTTGAGGAAATGGCCAATAACTCGGTCGACAAGACTGGTCGTTCCGCCTTCCTACAAATGACCAGACAGGCATTGTTGCATTACAAGAAGGACATGTTGCCGGAGCATCGTCCGGTTGTCCGCGCAGGATTGAAGTGGTTCACTTGTTTGCATCGCCATGCGTCGGGTAAAAACCACGGCTTCAAAAGATGCAACGATACATGGAGTTGCACACACTGTAACGCCAATCTCCAGCGCGTGCGTTTGTACCGATGTTTGACCAGAGGCTCGAGTTTCTCTTGGGTCAAACAAACTGACTTCTATCATTTCATCCTCACCATAGAAACTGGGCCAGGTCACCTTCTTGAGGAGCGAATTGCGTTTCTTGAGAGAGGATTGAAAGTGCTGACCCAAAAGTTGGATCGCCGCATCGAAAAGTTCAATGTTCGAGGTGTCGAGACTTCAGGGGCTGGGAGGATCATAGCCATCCATCCAGGGGCATTACCTGAAGCTGGAGCCGGTAATTGTGCGCACATTCATGCTCATATCCTGTTGGCTGAGCCGAGGAGATTTCCACCAAACTTCATGCCCATCAAGGAGACGATTACGCAAGTCTGGGAGTCCTACACGGGGGAGCATGGATGTGCGCGCTTTGAGCCGATCAAAGATGATCAATCTTTAACCCAAGGGGTTCGTCGTGTATTCACGTACCTGTTCCATTTGTGGGGGATTACAGACCCGAAGCTAGTACTTGCACTGAAGAAGTGCTTGCCTGAGCATTTGTTTCGAACTAGTGGATGCTTCCGAGGACGTCTGAGTCGAATCAGAATGTGACATCATCGTGAGTGCCCAGAAAATCGGTGTAACGAAGGGTTGGTGAGCCGGAGCGCCCTGAACCGATTCGTCGAGTGATGGAATTTTTGCTATTCCGTAAATGAGTGGAACTGGAGAAAGAGCGTCCTCAACTATTCCGGGACGCAGGCTCTCCATGCACAGGGGAAGTCCGCTGTGCAACATTCCCAGCAGGAAACATCGCACGACCTGCAATGTTTCCTGCAGTGCAGAAAGTTCTGACATGAACGAATCAACAGCCGCTTCAAGCCATCACGCGCGTCTTCTTCGCCTACATGCCGTGATGGCTTTGGTGGGACTAGGTCGCTCCACGATCTACGACATGATCAAGCTCAACGCGTTCCCGGCACAGTTGAAGCTAGGGCGCCGCGCTGTTGCGTGGAGAGAAACCGACATCGTGAATTGGATCTCAACTCGACCGGGGATGGTAGCAAATGAACCGGAACTGGTAACACTGGATGGAAAGTATTGAAACACAATACTTTGACATCTTGACTGCAGATCGAGAGCACCGGACGGAGGCCCGAGAAGCTGAATGCCTCCTTGTTAGTATTACGCCTATTGCACCCCCTCACGCCTTCACACAGGCATTGGTCTGTGTAACACTTGTGTTTTCGATCCCTCTGGTTGATCTCAAGACTACGCTTGTACGGTAACGCGTCAAGCAATACCAGTCTTCCTGGCCTTGACCACGTTGATCGAACGCGTTGGCGGCAGATTATCAATGCCATGTTCAGGTTCCGTAAATGATCAGAACCAGAGATGATCTGTCCTCCAATTTCTTGCTCGACACCGCTGCGGTATCCCTGTTCAAGACAAGCATAGAGATACCGCCTCTCTAGACCTCAAAACCCAGTAACAGGCTGCACAGCTGATAGTGTCCGCGCAGCCAAGGAACAACAATGAACAACAGTCAAGATGCCTGGCGCAATCGCCAGGCTTTTTCTCGTGAGCCCAAATACGATCAGAACAGCACTTCAGCATTTCGGCTATATGCACCGAAGAAGCCTGAGCTTGGTGATGACATCGGCAAGCACTGGCACAACACCTTGCGCGGGATGTACGAGACCATTTGCAATGAACGCGGTGGGGAGCTGGAACATTTCTACACCCGCCTTGTTCGTTGCTGGAATGGATTGAGCTTCGTAGATACCAACGGAATATCGCGGCAATTTCGATGTGGGTTCGCGTATTGCTGTCCGAGGTGTTACCGCGAGCGTTTTAATATGCTGAGCTGGAGCAAACAGCTCCGACGTGTCGATTTCAAACGCAAGCAAGTTCTATTCGTAACTCTCACCGTTCCCTTGGGGAGCCACTACGATGACGTGGAACGTTACGATATGATACGGCTGGGTGTAAACCACTTGCTCAAGAAAATCAGCAAGAAACGGAGTCGGGCTGCACAAGCAATCCGCGCAGGTTTCCTTGCCTACGACTTCACCCGAAAGGCTTATCGCAAGCAGAATCACATTAACATCCATGTTCATATGGTGGTACAGGTCGACTTGGACTCCCAGGAATTGGTGAGCGACTGGATCGAGAGCATCTGGTGCAATTACACCGCAGCAGAAATTGTGGAAATCAAACCCGTCGAACCGAGAGGAAATGGTGGCATGAAAGATGCCTTAGGAAAAATATTCCGCTATATCATGGAGCCATATGAGATTGACGACTTTCACGATTTAATACGTGTACAGCAAATGACTCACAAACGTCGTAGGATGCGATTTTTCGGATCATTCGCCCTGAGCTAATCACAATCCCAGGTCGAGTGGATGGGCCGCTCGACCTTCAATCAATCTGCACTCATAGAACCAAGGAATAATGATGATCATCAAAAGTACCAACAGCACAGCCCGAAAGAACGGAATAAAAGATGTGCCGAAACGAGCTGTTGTAAGACCAAAAAAGTAATAGATTATACAAGCACTTCCGAAAACAAAACCGCAATAAGTGCAAATGATGATGTTAATTGTGAGCCGATTGCTGTTTCGGATGCGTCACATTTATTTCTCTGGATTTGATAGAAAATCGAGCGCACAGGAATCTAATGGAATCGCTCTGGAAAGTGTCTTAGCTATTGCGGGATTAATAATTCTAAACGGTCTTCTTTATGCTATCACAGTAGGCGATAAATGGTATCTCGTCGCTGAAGATCATCGACTAGCAGTATTGAAAATTATTAACGAGCTATTTCGCAGAGCAGGCAGGTAGGCAGCACCAATCCCACATAGGTTAGTAATTAAGAAATTACCTACATGCCGTGCGAACGATATCTCGTGGCGCATACGTTTCCTATAACCAAAACATATGCACCACGTAACGCATTCTTCGCAACGCTAGTGATTTGATTGTGAAGATACGCCTTTCACTTTCTCATATGTTCGCATAGCACCCAATCCAAGCATGCCATAAAGGACTGGTTGAATTTGAGAGAAATCCAGAACAGCCAATTCTTTAGCATTTATTGGATGCCCCACTGAAGCGGCAATCATCACTGCGATGGGTTGAAAAACAAAAGCCCATGCAAATGAGAAACCACAGACCCAGCCAATGAACGGACGCCATCCTGCAACAAAGATGCTTGCGTTAGAAGCTTCTTGCTTGTTGACATCAATCTGGGCTTTGGCATTATCCCATTGATTTTGCATTTCCTGAAGAGCGCCAGCGGCGGCGGCCTGCTCAAGCGCAGCTTTTGCTTTGTCTGCTTCGTCTTTGTTTGGCCAAATTTTATCAATCCCCGTTTTGAGGAGATCGACAACTCCATCCCAAGGCATGAATCCGCTCATACTATCTCCTAGTTCCAAATATGATCAAAGTTGTATTGATATCAGCTTTTGAATTGCAAGTATTACGTAAGTCCATGGGGATGAGCTTGCAGTAGACCTGCTAGAGTATTTCCTTCAGTAAATTGGAAATGTGCCGTTTCTTTGAATGAAACCCAATTCCCTGCCCATTCCAGCCCCACAGATACCCCAATAGCACCGATCTTTACCCAAAGATCGTTATCATCCCATACGGCTTTTCCACCAACAAGCGGAACGACATCTACAGCACATTTCCAATTGTGCCATGAATGCCCAGGTTGTGCATTCGTAACTTTTGTTCCAGGAGTTGTACGCCCTTGAGCAAATATCGCGGACTGACTGGCAAAATCACGATATGTGCTAGTCACCAAGAGATCTATCCCTTGCGCTTTTGCTGCATCTAGAAATGCGTGGACTTTCACTTGCACCTGTGGCAAGAGATCTTCAATTTTACGCGAGTTGATCATGTGATTATCCTTTTATTGGGGGTGTTACTCGAATCAAGCACAAGAAATATTGATCCGTGTCGCCAGGCGGATCTCAATTGTGGACTGGTCCGTGTGCTCCTTCTTCCAGAGCAGGTTCCAGCCCTTTTCATCGACCTGTAGCGACTTCAGCGTCACCTCAACATCGACTGTCTCCACAAGCCCTGGCGACTTGCTCGACAAGTCTGTGGCAATGTCGGAGATCGCTTGGGTGAAGATCTTTGCGACGGTCTGGCCGGGTACGCTTGCTGCTGAACCTGGATCAGCCATTTCCGCCCTCCGATTCTCCTTGAATGGCCGTAACCCTTACATCGGTTTGGAGCGTGCCATCAATACTGAGCCGGATCGAACCGCTCTCCTGGACTCGTAACCGGTCTTTGTCCATGTCCACGTTGAGGGAGAGCGAGAACTTCACTGGCCCCACGACCATTGCACAAGGCGCAGTGGCGTCTTTCTCTCGCTGGCTCTTGTCCGTGGCCGCACTCACGCGGCTGAAGGACTTCTGGAGCGCCACGATCAGGTCATCAAAGTAGGGGGCCTTGACCATCATGTTTGACGGGTCCGGTTCAAGCTCGGAAGCAGCCATCAGCTCAGCTTCTTTCCGAGATATTGGACCGCACCACTGAGCTTCGTCGGGTCGGCCAGATCGATCTTGGCTGGGGCCAGATACTGCTGGAGGGTGACAGCATCGTAGTTGGCCATGTTGTAGGTGGCACGTGCCTGGAAAGTGCTTTCCTGGGTATTTTGAGTCATGAACCCGAAGCCACCGGATGCCTGGAAGACATTGAGCTGCAAGCCTGCGGAAAGGTTGCCGGACTTCTGGTCCACGCTGGCAATGCGCATGGTGATACCAAGGTCAATGGCGGCTTGGAACTTCATGACCGGAGCCAGGTTCAAGCGTTCCTTGAGGAGCTGAGCCTTTTCTTCCGGCGTGAGTGTCGAGGCAGGATCATTGAGTTCCTTGAGGAGGCTTTCCAAATAGCCCTTCCAGATGGATAGGTACTCCTTTTCTGCCGCGATCGCCGCTTGGGCTGGGGCCGTGAAAAGAGTGCTTACGATAGATTCGAGAGATGTGTTGGACATATTTTCTCCATTATGAAATATGATACTGCATACTATTTCCATGCACGAAATCAATGCACAAATTCACCATTCAGGAAAGCAATATTCCCTGTTCATGCATCATATTAATGAATGCAGCCAAACGATCTGCACCCGTAATTGCTTCCTGTAAACATGCATAAGTGCACCGACTCAATCAAATGATACCCCGATAAAGACCCATCCCATATGGCGTTTCGATTCATAAGCAGCAATAAATCTCGCACAGCCGCGACCAATATCTTCAGCAAGATCATCGCAAGCTTCGATGGTTTTTCGCGATGGAAATGGGGTATCGAAATACATCATGATCTCTTCTTGATCTAGGCCATTGGCTGTGCCAGGATTTTCAGTTTCAGAGATAGTTTCTATATCAAGCAGGGAACCGGTTCCGCTTTCTCCAGCAGCAACCACGGCGGCATCTGGGGTTGGCGGCTTTCGTTCCGCGCCTCGAAATTTGCGGTGAAGAAATGTCGCTTGCCTCGCCTGAATTAAAGCTGCTGCCGGATCGCATACACCAGGTACCCACGACATATAGCATTCAGCTCCCAAGATCAGCCCTTTCGAGGAGTTTTTTTGCCAAATTCACAAAAGCTAAGGCACTAGGATTACTGAAATCTTGATTTGTTGCACCTAGAATACCCAGTGCACCGGCTAAATTGGTAGGTTCATTCCAAATTTTGATTGGATCCCTTCTCCCTGTCAGAGAAAATCGTTCGCCAATTTCTTCTAAATCATCTGCATAGCAAAGCATCCACTTCGCATAATTCCGACAAAAATCTTGGGAGCGGACGACTCCATTGGATTCTTGGGAAAGGAATGTTAGCCCTCCCCACGAAAAATTCAGTAGTTCATAGCTCCAATTTCGCATTTCTGTAACATCATCAAATCTGCGATCCAGCTCAATCATCACAGCGTCGCACCAATAATTACACCGTTTTTTTTGTTCACTGGCCGCTTGAGCTTCAATTATAAAGATCCCTTCCGCCTGCTCGGCTGGAATCAGATCTTCTTGAAGTCGCAAAATTATGTCCTGCGGAATTTTCGCTTGTTTCACGCATGCAAAGATGTTTTTCTTCACTGTTCGGTATTCTCCGCAAAGCAGCCTTGGGACCATGAATTTTTTTGACACGATGGAATCTCCTTCCCAATGGATATCAAGGCAATGCCGGTAGAGTCGAGCCACCTGTAACGAGGGCTGTTGCTACAATCAAAACAATATAAGCTACGCCCAATGCAACTTGACCAACGGTACTCCAGTTGACTTGTACAGGCTCCCTTTCTCTACTTGGGTCCGGTACCGCCACAGGTACAGGAACCTTCATTGGATTTGGTGTCTGCATCGGTTCATAAACGATAATTCCTGACTCTGCCAAATGATAAGAGTATTGTTGCTTTCCAAGAGTTACAACCCCTGCTGTCCCTGGTGCTGCCCCTCCCAGATTAACGGAAACATTAGCGCGCCCGAGCGCAGCTTGGTAGTTACGGACTTGAGTTCTCCCTTTGGCAATTTCTACTGGATTATTTGGCTTAATTTCATAAATGGAAGCATTTGCCATGTTCACGATATCTGCTCGCTTCAATCTATCACTTCCCAATCCTGGCAAATTTCCTCCAGGAGTATTTTTTACAACAGTACTCAACGCCTTGTCAGTAAATATCAGGGGTGATTGGCCAACATTGGCAAGCTTGTATTGTATTTCAATTATTTCTTTGTGAATATCTTTTCCAATTTGTACATTGGGACTGATTGCAGCCTGATCAACGACAGGTTCATTATTGCCATTTTTTACATTTTCTTTGCTAGATGGCGTTGAATCTTTTTGCGAACCATTTTTTGCGGCATGTTGTCGACTTGGCTTTGACTGAGAATTCTTGAAATTTCGCGAGAAATCATTTCCAGCCACTGGAACTTTTCTCTTGTCATCATAACGTTCATTCATTCGATCACGAATGTGTATCTTATGATCTGCAGTATCATTTGAAGCCATCCCAGTGGGATCAGTCAGTCCCGTTGGATGGTTTCTGACATATGCATACAAGCACGCCCCGTCGACCATCCCTGCGGGATCAGCGGCAGTCCATCTTCCTAGCCACGGTGCATAATACCGCGCCCCATGGTAATAGAGTCCACTCTCTTCGTCCTTCTCCTTGCCGGTGTAACGGTACCTCTTCCTCTGCACTTCGGCCTGATTGCGGCCCGAGCGGTAACTGGTATCCCCAAACGGGTAGTATTCCTCGTAGCTGATGACCGCAGCAGTCTCGTCAAGCTCCAGGCTTGCGCTTTGCAGGTGGTTGTCCAGCTGGTAACGAATGGTCTGGACTGCCGAGGAATCGCTTCCGATCGTTCTTGTTTCCACCAAGGCAATTCGCTTGGCCCCATCCATGAGATGCAGGGTCTCGCGCTCCAAGGTCACCGTACCGCCTTGACTCTTGCGGTAGATCTCAAAGCCGCCCAGGTAGATGCGCTCTTCGCGCTGGCCCGGCTTTTCCGTGAGCTTGCGCATCCGCTGCCCGGCGCTGTCGTAGACATACCAAGTCTGGGAGGTGCCCCGCTTCACTGACTTGAGGTGCTCGTTGTGATCCCACTCCAAGGCATCTAGATGCGGCATGGTCGTGAGCGAGCCGTGGACATTGTGGGAGTAGGTGTCGGTGGTCTGCCCCACCGTGGTGGTGCTCAGGCGATTGCTGTCGCTGGCGTAGGCGTAACTGCGATTCCAGCTTCCCGCATTGGCGGTATGGATCAGCGAAAGGATATTCCCGACCTGGTCGTATTCCCATTTCCGCGTGTAGTTGCGCAGCGCCGATCCATCCCCCGGCAGGGCTTGAGCAGGATTGAATCCCTCTGCTTCCGGTTCGGTCCCGGCACCATTGCTCACGTGCTCGCGACCCGATGCGTTGATCAGCCGGTAGAGCGCGTCGTACTCGTACCAGGCCGTGGGCGAAACCGCCTGGTTGTTGAAGAAGATCGTCTGCTGCGCGGCATCGGTGATCTGCACCACGTTGCCCGAAGGATCGTAGGTGTAGGACAGATCCTGGAGCGTATCCGTGCCGCTGTTGCGCGTGGTCAGAAGTCGCGTAAGCCGGTAGGTCAGCGGATCATGGTCGTAACGCGTCGTGGCTCCGTTGCCGTACTGGATGCGCTGCCGCTGCCCCTTGGCGTCGTAGTCGATGTTCGTGACAAAAGCGGAGCGGTCGGTGGCCCCGCGCAGCTGGACCTCGACCTTGTCCAGGAGGTTGGCTTCGTTGTAGACTGGGTAGACGCTGCTTGCCACCGTGGTGGAGTTGTGGGGCGTGTCGATGCGCACCACACGTCCCAAAGCGTCGTAGCTTGTGGCGGTCGTAAAGGACTCGCCCATGGCCACGAAAGCCGCCCAATCCGGCACGGCCTTGACATCCAAGGTCAGCTGCCGGACAGATTCTGTCACTTTGCCATGGAAGTCCCGCTGGCTGTCCGTGGCGATGCCCGCGCCGTCCTTGTGACTGTAGGCTTGGCCTCGAGCGTTGCGCGCCTTGGCATCGGAGAGCGTTTCTCCATAGACGGTCGCCTCTGCGACAAACGAAGTCCCATTCACGGTAACGCTTCGCTGGAGAGGACGACGCAGAGCATCGTAGGCGAAGCTCTGGGACCGTTCTTCCGTGGTGCCGACAGCGTCCCAGCTCTTCTGCGAAGCACTGGCCGTGTCCAGCCACAGCAGCTTGCTGCCCGAATCCGGATTGCTGGATGCGATCACGCGCCCCAGGATGTCGTAGGTCTGGTTCAGTACGGCAAGCGCCGGGGTGGTGGCATCCCGCGAAACCGTCTGCTTGAGGAGATTTCCTTCCAGATCCAAGGTGGCCCGGCTGGTGTGGAACGTGGCGGTATCGCTTTGACTGACCGTAACGACCACACGCCCGAGACTATCCAAGTAGGCGCATGTCGGAGTGTTGGCATGTGCCGCAGCCAATTCAGCCGCTCGTTTTTGCGCCGCATCGCTGGAGTCCTTGCGACTGGCGTACCAGGCACTTTCCAAGACCGTGTCGTTCTGGTCCCAGGTCGCCTGCTCCCAAGGCGTGAACTCGACCTTGCTGAAGGTGCCATCGGGAAGATCGGTGCGGACCACCCTACCCAACGGGTCGTACCGCAGCACCGCGCTGACTCCGGCCTGAACTAGCTCCGGCTCGCTGTCAAAGGCTGCCGTGTCAGTGAAGTAGGGCTCGTAACGCTTGACGACGCTTCCCTTGTTGTCGTAGACCTTGCGTCCTGTGCCCACCCACCGGTGCGTGGTGCTTTGGATCAGCGGCGTTCCATCGGCATTGCGAAGCAAGGCTCCGGATGCGTCGTGAGCAAAGGCATCGCCCGCTTCGGCCTGCACTTTGGTGAGGATCTCGCGCCCCAGTCCATCGGTGTAGAGCCAGCTCTCCTGCCACGCCGTCGCACTGCCGCCCGGTGCCGAGCGATGCAGTTCACGGGCACGGGTCTGGACTCGCACAGGCAACGTGGTCAGGTCATAAGTGATCGTGCTGGTGGGGTCGTCGCTTGCCGAGATCTCGGTCGAGGTCTTGTCGATGAAATCGCCCTCGTAGGAGCCGTCGGACAATTCCTTTCCAAGCACATAGGTCGAGACCACACGCCCCAGCGCATCAAAGCGCGCTGCGGTATGGTTGCCGTTGGCGTCGGAGAGCCACCACGGGGAAACCGTACGGTAGTGGTTTTTGACCGAAACCGTATTGCCCAAACTGTCCGTGCTGGATTCCACCAGCAGCCCGTAACTGTCCCAGGTTTGGGAAAACGAATTGCCCCATGGATCGATGCTACCCACCGGCAGGTAGAAGCGCGCCTTGTCGTGCAGGATGCGCGAGGAATGAGCCCACCAGATGCCATCGGCTTCGGTCGCAAACTTCGCATACCCCGCTTGGCTCAAGGCCGTGGCATCGACTCGCGTCCCGTAGACGTTTTGCAAGATGCCCGGCGTGAAGGCCGCAACCCAAGTGGTGTGCGGCAACGCCTTGGCACCGGCCATACCGAAAGGCATGGCCACATCGGAGAGGCTGTCGTCGTAGTAGAGGACGCGCTTGGCCTCGATCAGTCGCTTCTGCAACGCTCCAGCCGTTGGAGCCACTTCATAGGCGATCTCGGCTGCCTGATCGAAGGCGCTCTTGACCTCGTCGACGGTGAAAGCCCGCTTGGATGGCAAGACAATTCCTGTCAATTCCCAAGTCTTGGTCTCCACCGGCACGGCCAGACGATACGGCCCGACGTCTTCGGTCTGGTGTAACACCTTGCTTGTGGTGAAGGTGATGTGGTGCGTGGACTGCTCGGACTTGGCCGGATCGGAAGGAACGCGCCGAGGATAACCCACGGCGGCACTGCGCAGGGGTGTCGCGAACTCGTCGACTTCCAGCGTGAGGGCCTGCTGAATCCGTGGATCGGAGGCGTTTCGCTCGTAGTGGTAAGTGCGCGTCTCCAGGCTGTGAGAGAAGAAGACGGCATGAGCCCGCTGGAGATCGGTCGTGCTGGGCTGGACCAGCCGAATCGCCTGGGACGATTCCGTAACCGTGTAAGGGATGGAGGCTTGAGCCGTGCCATCTTCGGCATAGACTTCCTGCCGCAACATCTGCCCACGTAGGCAACGAGTCGCCTCGCGCAGATCCTGCGGAATCAGATCAGGAGGAAGGACAGATTCTGTCATCTCCCAAGCATTGGCATCACCCTGGAAGTACTCGGTCTTGAGGCGGGCTTCCAACGAGTCGGCAGCAAACCAGGCACCCGTATGGAACCAGCTCTCGGTGCGGACCGGTGGACGCACCAGGGACGCGCCTGCCGGACCGGGAACACCGTCCCAGCTCTGGGCATCCCACTGCTGGACATGGGCAAAGCCTCGGAACTCGCGTTCCACACCGTCCCAGTAGCCATGGTGGTAGGCGTAACGCGAGACCATGTGGCTCTGCGTACTGGCCTCTTCGATCTGGCTTTGCTCCACCACATGCACGGGGAAAGGAAGACGGGTCGCCCACGGCTTTCCGGCCAGCTTGTCGGCCAGCATGAACTTGGTGGATGACACGTAGGTCAGACGACTCAATGCCCCAAGGTTGTTGCGTACGACTTCCAGGAGATGGGGCTTCTTGCCCATGAGGTCGATGTAGCGCAAAGGCGCACTGGATGCCCCAGGCAAGGGCGAAGACCAAACCAGGCAGGCCGTTCCCTTGCCCAGGAAATCCGTGACCTGCACCGAACTGAAGTTGTCCACGCGGGGGAAGGAGGGAATCTCCTGTGCCACACTCCAGGTGTTGCCGGAAAAGTTGCGCCAGTAACGCACCCGACCGCTTTCCAGGTAGAGGATGTCCGCAAGGCCCGTACCGTCGATGTCCGCGATGCGAATGCGTTTGGGATCGAACTGGTCCGGACGATCGAACAAAGGCGAACTGGACATGGTGACCTTGGCACCAAAGCGCCCATACCCAAGGTTTGGCCAGTAGCAGACCTCGCTGTTGCGGATGCGCACGATGTCGGCAAGCCCGTCTCCCGACAGATCCGCCAGATGGATCGATTCCGTCGCGCTGCCAACAAGGAAACGAGGCCCCTTCTCTTCGTTGAAGAGGCCAGGATTGGGAAGGCGCTGCGATGGACCGTAGCCTTCTTTTCCTAAGGAGGGGTGCCAGGCAAAGACCTCGGCTTCGGTGATGAGAAGATCAGCAAGACCATCCCCGTCCAAGTCGATCTGGTGTACATGAGGACTTCCCCATTCCACCACGGGAACCGAACGGAATGCCTGGAAGGGTGCCCAGTCCTGCTGCTCTGTTACGGGGAAAGGACCGGCGCTGTCCCGAGGATCACGCCGTTGGGAGTAGCCGGGAGCATAACCAGAAAAGTCAGCCAGAGACAACTTTCCCTCACCCTGCAAATCCACCAGCTGAGCCGATGGAGAGCGAGCCAAGGTCGGTTGGCTGGGAAGCACACGAGGCCGATCGAACTGCCCATTTCCCAGATTGGCGGCGTAATACCATGCATCCCCTTTGGGAGCAAGCACGCCGGGAAGGCCATCGCCATCCAAGTCCACCCACTGGTAACGCGTGCCGTCGATTCCTTCGGGAAGACCCGAGGCATCCGCCGTATGAATCGACGTGTCCATCTGCCCTTGGGAGTACTCGAACTCCAAAGCGGGAAGGCTCTGGTCCGGCTGACCCTTGATGTGACCCACGGCCTGGACGCTCACCAGGTGCGTGAGGTCGCTAGCTTGTGCGTACGTGAATCGCGAGGAGCGCACCAGCACGGGGTCACTGCCAAGCTCGCTGAAGCGATGGAACATCAGCACCCGCTGGCAGAGCCGACGAGTGCGCACTTCAAAGCCCGAGCGGTAGTGCGAGAAACTGTCCGCTCGTTCAGGCCATGGCTGATCTGCAGTCGGGGTCGGAGCGGTCTGGGAATGGTCCCCGTAGTCGAACACCGCCTCGAAGACAAAATCCGTCAAATCAGTACTGAACGGGGTCTTGTTGCCGTAAAGGATGCGCTTGAGGTAACGCTGCGCCTGAGCGCCGGTGCGATTGCGTTCGTGAGGCTTGCCTGGCTCGACGCCCTGAAGGTCCTCGGATGCGTACTCGAAGAGAGCCACGTTTCCGTGGTCGTCACGGGTCTCTTGCAAAAGCCAGGAGAAGATCCGATTGGGGTTTGCGGGATCGGCGATGCGTGATGACAGATCCTGTCCAAAGACCTCCTGCGTGTTGTCGCGACCCGTCACGCGCCAGTGGATGTCTCCGCTGGGATCGTCCCAACGCTCGATCCGCGAGAACGAGCCCTCCGTGCGGGGGTGGTAGCGACGCACCGTGTAGAGGGTCCCGCCTTCCATGATCGTGCGCACGTCGGGATGCCAATGGCCATTTGACTGTCGGGAAGACGGGACGAGGTCTTCGGCTCCAGACCAGAGAAACGTGTCGGCATCCACGCCGAACTCATGGTCCTGGTAACGAGGAAGACCCTTGTCTGTCTTGCGCGTGATGCTTGCAACAGACAAGGACCAGCCAGCACCGAACACGCCATTGCCAATCCCGCTGTCGTACGAGAGGGAAAGCTTGGGGCCAAACCCTTGACGGCCCGGTGACACTGCTAGCGGAACTTCAAGCTTGCCGGTGCCCGTAGCCGCGTTGACCGAAAACTTCTCACCCATCCCACGAACCGCACCTCCACCCGTTGGAAGACTCGTTGGAGACAATCGAGCCTGCGACAAAGACGCCTCGCCGGGAGACTGATGAGAGGAGGAGCTGGGCGATGACGGCATGGGGGCATCTCCATAGGAAATGCCCGTTTGATGGCGCTCCTATGACTCGGGGAGAGGGAGGACGGTCTTCTGACGAATAACTTATACTCAAGAGAAGCTTGTGTGTTCAACAAATTCCACGATGAATGAACTTGAAATGTTTCAACTGAAAGAGTGTTGTTGCCTACCAGCTATTTACCGTATATTTTACGGACAAGGAGGTAAGTGCCATGTCTGTTACCAAAGTCACGCTCAACCTACCATCTGAGCTCGTGGAGAGCCTGAAGTCCGAGTCGGCGGCGAAGAAGATCTCAGTCACTGAGACCATCCGCAGAAGCTTGGAGACGGGAATTTTCTTGTCTGGCGAGGAGCGTGGCGGGGCCAAGATCCTGCTAGAGCGCGCCAACGGTAAGACCGTCCAGCTGCTCAGAGCTTGACCTGTGACTGAAAAGATTGACGGCGAAGATCTGGATCTCACCGCTGAGTCCAATGCCGTTGCGGCAGGCGAACATCCATTCGACGAGAAGCCGTATGATGCCAGGCCGCAAGAAGACACGGCTCGTCGAGCCATCGCCTACGCGCTTGTCGCACTCCTTGCGTTCGTAGTTGCATGGGCTCTTTTGAGTGCCACGTTCTGCAGTAACAAATCAGATGATGTGGTCAAGATTCTTCAAATCGTCTTGACGCCAATCATTACGCTCGTGTCTGCAGCGACAGGCTTCTACTACGGCTCCAAGTCCATTGGAATAAAAGTCCCTTAATAGGGATTCCGGCGGTTGCTAAAAGCTGACCGCGATCGATGCCGGTTTTAGTGTCATAAAAGAGCGGAGAGCCATCCATGGTTTCTTCGCTCTTTTGTCGTTTAAACGAATGCGGTAGCCTGTACCAAAGAGGCATCCTTCCCCAAAGGATTAGCACCAATCCACGCTCACCTTTGGTCGCGTGAACCCAACGCGTTGTAATGCGTGGCAAAATGGAAGGCGATTTGACCCACGACAAAAATGCTTGCTTTGCACAGCCTCGCTTGGTATGCTCAGAGCAAGGGATTCCAATATCTATTTGCAAACCCTGATCAAGTACCACGTAGGAGTTACTGAAGACTCACATAGGGGGAGAATTGTGCTAAATAATCTCTTGGCAGGCATGAAGCAAATGAATTGGACGCTGCTTGTGATGACCTGCATCGTTGGGGCCGTAGTGAATAAAATGCTTACCCTTTCCAACGCAAGCAGTGGCAAAGCACTTCGATTCGCATTGAAACGCATTAAAATCATGGATTTGATGGCGATCAGAAGAACAAGGCATAATCCTTATGCCATCAACTTGGCAATTGCTAAATCACAAGCATACAAGATCATTTTCTTTGCCAGTATCCCTATTAGCATTGCTATCGCATACTATTTCCAGGTGATGACAAACAAGACAGCGCCCACCTTGACCATATTGCTTTCCTGCTCGCCAACCATGGCATTTGAAACTCTGTGGCTAATTCAGTCGAGCTTCGTAGATACCCTCATTAAGCGAGCTCCTCAACGCAGATAAATGGCACAGCCATTTCGGCTGGGCTATGGGAAAGATTGATAGCACTCAACGCAAGTATTTTTCAACATCGTCAACATTGCACCACATCATTGAACTTCGTGGGACCGGTCAGATCGATCTTGGCTGGGGCCAGATACGTTACTGCGTCATAATTGGCCATGTTATAGGTGGCACGTGCCTGGAAGACATTGAGCAGCAAGCCTGCGGAAAGGTTTCCGGACTTCTGGTCCACGCTGGCAATGCGCATGGTGATACCAAGATCAATGGCTGCCTGGAACTTCATGACCGGAACGAGATTCAAACGTTCCTTGAGGAGCTGAGCCTTTTCTTCCGGCGTGAGTGTCGAGGCAGGATCATTGAGCTCCTTCATAAGGCCATCCAAATAGCCTTTCCAGATGTATTCTAAATACGCATCAAGAACGCGAGATACAAATCGTGAACGATCACTCCGTCGAATCTACAGCAATAGCCATTGACTCCCGTTCTCTCTCGATCGACACCAAGTCATTTTTTTTAAGTTCACCCAGCAGAGCTTGCAATCCAACATCATCGGACCAAGCATGTTCTCTCTTAGATATGGCAGAAACTTGGTACAAATCGAATTCAGATGCCCCCAAGCTATTTCCTTGCGGAAATTCATGCAGAGAATGAATCACCAAGCTATATGCCCATTGGGGAAATTCTTGTACCCCAATACCAAGTAGAGGAATTCTGTCGCCGCCACAAATAATCGTCCCATCAATCCTTCCTACAGCAACCGATATTTGATAGAGCGCCAATCGAAGCAGCATTGAAACTATGTAATCGCAGCGCATCGAAGACGTCGCAAACAATTCGAATCCAAGACTAGTCAATTTGCTATTCGCATCATGTTCATCAATCCGGCGGATATTTGTCAACCCAGAGGTCACATGCACCCAATAATTCCGTTGACCGCATGGCGGAAAAATAAGAACTGACACCACATCGGAAAAATGTTCACAATCATCAAAGAATAAAGATAGCAATTCTTTAGATGGCACAGCGGACTTCGTTATTTGCGAGCACCCAAAAAGCGCAGGATAAACAAGATCTTCTCGTTCCCACCGAAGAGCATTCGTGTCATGCAATAATGTCGCGCTGGCCGAACGTAGAAAAAACTTCGAAAAAAAGTTTTTCACTCTTGATATCCTACCTTTTGATTAGTTGTTCCCAATTGTTCTATTTCCAAAATTGAGCGTTTCTTGTACCGCTCCTTTTCCTAAATAATAGCCCAAAGCGCCACCGACAAGTCCCAAAACAGGCATCGCTATCGGTGCGGCAGGCCCTGCAAAGGCTCCTGCCATTGCGAATGATTCGCCCATTATGATTGCACCAGCCCAACCTCCAGCTTCTCCTGCTACAGCTTTTGCTGTTTGAGCCCCCATTGTGCCATTATTGGCATCGTGAATGATTGCTGAGCCAATTTCCTTTCCTGATTGATACGCCGCATATACTGTCAATGCTTTCCCTAAAAAGCGAGTACCGCCTCGGAATCCTTCAGAATTATACCATTTTCCCGATACGGCCTCTTTTGCCACTCCGCCGACTTTAAATCCCTGAGGATTATTCTTATTTAGCCTCCAACTATTTGAGCCTTCTTTTGAGTTAAGAGCATGATCTTGCCATCGATAATCTTTCGGAGATTCTCCACTCTTTCCCGTGCCATCATGCTGCAATTCAATCTTATGATCTATTGCCCACTTTCCGCTCTTTGGAGTATACTTCGGTTTCGGGGTAGTCGATTCAAAATTCTTTCTAGCAGATCTTTGTTCCGGAGTATTTCTTCGATTTGAAGTTGATGCGTCACCTGGCCCAGCATTTCTTGTGATTTTCCCATCCAGAATTGCTTGACGATATGCGCTCAACTTTTCTGCATCAAAAGTGTTTGGAACACGCAAAGTAGAACCTGCAGGACTCGAATGCGAAAGTCCAGGCCCGCCGAATGGGAGAATTTTTTCATTCTCACCATTGTTAGCATGCGTTGTGCCTGCATGAACGTTTGAAAGTTTTCTTGAACCTTCATAACGTTCATTCATTCGATCACGAATGTGTATCTTATGATCTGCAGTATCATTTGAAGCCATCCCAGTGGGATCAATGAGCCCTGTCGGATGGTTTCTGACATAGGCGTATAAGCATGCCCCATCGACCATCCCTGCAGGATCAGCGGCGGTCCACCTTCCCAACCACGGCGCATAATACCGCGCCCCGTGGTAGTAGAGTCCGGTCTCTTCGTCCTTCTCCTTGCCGGTGTAACGATACCTCTTCCTCTGCACCTCGGCCTGATTGCGGCCCGAGCGGTAGCTGGTATCCCCAAACGGGAAATACTCTTCGTAGCTGATGAGCGCAGCGGTCTCGTCAAGCTCCAGGCTTGCGCTTTGAAGATGGTTGTCCAGCTGGTAACGAATGGTCTGGACCGCCGAGGAATCGCTTCCGATCGTTCTTGTCTCTACCAAGGCAATTCGCTTGGCCCCATCCATGAGATGCAGGGTCTCGCGCTCCAAGGTCACCGTACCGCCTTGACTCTTGCGGTAGATCTCAAAGCCGCCCAGGTAGATGCGCTCTTCGCGCTGGCCCGGCTTTTCCGTGAGCTTGCGCATCCGCTGCCCGGCGCTGTCGTAGACATACCAAGTCTGGGAGGTGCCCCGCTTCACTGACTTGAGGTGCTCGTTGTGATCCCACTCCAAGGCATCTAGATGCGGCATGGTCGTGAGCGAGCCGTGGACATTGTGGGAGTAGGTGTCGGTGGTCTGCCCCACCGTGGTGGTGCTCAGGCGATTGCTGTCGCTGGCGTAGGCGTAACTGCGATTCCAGCTTCCCGCATTGGCGGTATGGATCAGCGAAAGGATATTCCCGACCTGGTCGTATTCCCATTTCCGCGTGTAGTTGCGCAGCGCCGATCCATCCCCCGGCAGGGCTTGAGCAGGATTGAATCCCTCTGCTTCCGGTTCGGTCCCGGCACCATTGCTCACGTGCTCGCGACCCGATGCGTTGATCAGCCGGTAGAGCGCGTCGTACTCGTACCAGGCCGTGGGCGAAACCGCCTGGTTGTTGAAGAAGATCGTCTGCTGCGCGGCATCGGTGATCTGCACCACGTTGCCCGAAGGATCGTAGGTGTAGGACAGATCCTGGAGCGTATCCGTGCCGCTGTTGCGCGTGGTCAGAAGTCGCGTAAGCCGGTAGGTCAGCGGATCATGGTCGTAACGCGTCGTGGCTCCGTTGCCGTACTGGATGCGCTGCCGCTGCCCCTTGGCGTCGTAGTCGATGTTCGTGACAAAAGCGGAGCGGTCGGTGGCCCCGCGCAGCTGGACCTCGACCTTGTCCAGGAGGTTGGCTTCGTTGTAGACTGGGTAGACGCTGCTTGCCACCGTGGTGGAGTTGTGGGGCGTGTCGATGCGCACCACACGTCCCAAAGCGTCGTAGCTTGTGGCGGTCGTAAAGGACTCGCCCATGGCCACGAAAGCCGCCCAATCCGGCACGGCCTTGACATCCAAGGTCAGCTGCCGGACAGATTCTGTCACTTTGCCATGGAAGTCCCGCTGGCTGTCCGTGGCGATGCCCGCGCCGTCCTTGTGACTGTAGGCTTGGCCTCGAGCGTTGCGCGCCTTGGCATCGGAGAGCGTTTCTCCATAGACGGTCGCCTCTGCGACAAACGAAGTCCCATTCACGGTAACGCTTCGCTGGAGAGGACGACGCAGAGCATCGTAGGCGAAGCTCTGGGACCGTTCTTCCGTGGTGCCGACAGCGTCCCAGCTCTTCTGCGAAGCACTGGCCGTGTCCAGCCACAGCAGCTTGCTGCCCGAATCCGGATTGCTGGATGCGATCACGCGCCCCAGGATGTCGTAGGTCTGGTTCAGTACGGCAAGCGCCGGGGTGGTGGCATCCCGCGAAACCGTCTGCTTGAGGAGATTTCCTTCCAGATCCAAGGTGGCCCGGCTGGTGTGGAACGTGGCGGTATCGCTTTGACTGACCGTAACGACCACACGCCCGAGACTATCCAAGTAGGCGCATGTCGGAGTGTTGGCATGTGCCGCAGCCAATTCAGCCGCTCGTTTTTGCGCCGCATCGCTGGAGTCCTTGCGACTGGCGTACCAGGCACTTTCCAAGACCGTGTCGTTCTGGTCCCAGGTCGCCTGCTCCCAAGGCGTGAACTCGACCTTGCTGAAGGTGCCATCGGGAAGATCGGTGCGGACCACCCTACCCAACGGGTCGTACCGCAGCACCGCGCTGACTCCGGCCTGAACTAGCTCCGGCTCGCTGTCAAAGGCTGCCGTGTCAGTGAAGTAGGGCTCGTAACGCTTGACGACGCTTCCCTTGTTGTCGTAGACCTTGCGTCCTGTGCCCACCCACCGGTGCGTGGTGCTTTGGATCAGCGGCGTTCCATCGGCATTGCGAAGCAAGGCTCCGGATGCGTCGTGAGCAAAGGCATCGCCCGCTTCGGCCTGCACTTTGGTGAGGATCTCGCGCCCCAGTCCATCGGTGTAGAGCCAGCTCTCCTGCCACGCCGTCGCACTGCCGCCCGGTGCCGAGCGATGCAGTTCACGGGCACGGGTCTGGACTCGCACAGGCAACGTGGTCAGGTCATAAGTGATCGTGCTGGTGGGGTCGTCGCTTGCCGAGATCTCGGTCGAGGTCTTGTCGATGAAATCGCCCTCGTAGGAGCCGTCGGACAATTCCTTTCCAAGCACATAGGTCGAGACCACACGCCCCAGCGCATCAAAGCGCGCTGCGGTATGGTTGCCGTTGGCGTCGGAGAGCCACCACGGGGAAACCGTACGGTAGTGGTTTTTGACCGAAACCGTATTGCCCAAACTGTCCGTGCTGGATTCCACCAGCAGCCCGTAACTGTCCCAGGTTTGGGAAAACGAATTGCCCCATGGATCGATGCTACCCACCGGCAGGTAGAAGCGCGCCTTGTCGTGCAGGATGCGCGAGGAATGAGCCCACCAGATGCCATCGGCTTCGGTCGCAAACTTCGCATACCCCGCTTGGCTCAAGGCCGTGGCATCGACTCGCGTCCCGTAGACGTTTTGCAAGATGCCCGGCGTGAAGGCCGCAACCCAAGTGGTGTGCGGCAACGCCTTGGCACCGGCCATACCGAAAGGCATGGCCACATCGGAGAGGCTGTCGTCGTAGTAGAGGACGCGCTTGGCCTCGATCAGTCGCTTCTGCAACGCTCCAGCCGTTGGAGCCACTTCATAGGCGATCTCGGCTGCCTGATCGAAGGCGCTCTTGACCTCGTCGACGGTGAAAGCCCGCTTGGATGGCAAGACAATTCCTGTCAATTCCCAAGTCTTGGTCTCCACCGGCACGGCCAGACGATACGGCCCGACGTCTTCGGTCTGGTGTAACACCTTGCTTGTGGTGAAGGTGATGTGGTGCGTGGACTGCTCGGACTTGGCCGGATCGGAAGGAACGCGCCGAGGATAACCCACGGCGGCACTGCGCAGGGGTGTCGCGAACTCGTCGACTTCCAGCGTGAGGGCCTGCTGAATCCGTGGATCGGAGGCGTTTCGCTCGTAGTGGTAAGTGCGCGTCTCCAGGCTGTGAGAGAAGAAGACGGCATGAGCCCGCTGGAGATCGGTCGTGCTGGGCTGGACCAGCCGAATCGCCTGGGACGATTCCGTAACCGTGTAAGGGATGGAGGCTTGAGCCGTGCCATCTTCGGCATAGACTTCCTGCCGCAACATCTGCCCACGTAGGCAACGAGTCGCCTCGCGCAGATCCTGCGGAATCAGATCAGGAGGAAGGACAGATTCTGTCATCTCCCAAGCATTGGCATCACCCTGGAAGTACTCGGTCTTGAGGCGGGCTTCCAACGAGTCGGCAGCAAACCAGGCACCCGTATGGAACCAGCTCTCGGTGCGGACCGGTGGACGCACCAGGGACGCGCCTGCCGGACCGGGAACACCGTCCCAGCTCTGGGCATCCCACTGCTGGACATGGGCAAAGCCTCGGAACTCGCGTTCCACACCGTCCCAGTAGCCATGGTGGTAGGCGTAACGCGAGACCATGTGGCTCTGCGTACTGGCCTCTTCGATCTGGCTTTGCTCCACCACATGCACGGGGAAAGGAAGACGGGTCGCCCACGGCTTTCCGGCCAGCTTGTCGGCCAGCATGAACTTGGTGGATGACACGTAGGTCAGACGACTCAATGCCCCAAGGTTGTTGCGTACGACTTCCAGGAGATGGGGCTTCTTGCCCATGAGGTCGATGTAGCGCAAAGGCGCACTGGATGCCCCAGGCAAGGGCGAAGACCAAACCAGGCAGGCCGTTCCCTTGCCCAGGAAATCCGTGACCTGCACCGAACTGAAGTTGTCCACGCGGGGGAAGGAGGGAATCTCCTGTGCCACACTCCAGGTGTTGCCGGAAAAGTTGCGCCAGTAACGCACCCGACCGCTTTCCAGGTAGAGGATGTCCGCAAGGCCCGTACCGTCGATGTCCGCGATGCGAATGCGTTTGGGATCGAACTGGTCCGGACGATCGAACAAAGGCGAACTGGACATGGTGACCTTGGCACCAAAGCGCCCATACCCAAGGTTTGGCCAGTAGCAGACCTCGCTGTTGCGGATGCGCACGATGTCGGCAAGCCCGTCTCCCGACAGATCCGCCAGATGGATCGATTCCGTCGCGCTGCCAACAAGGAAACGAGGCCCCTTCTCTTCGTTGAAGAGGCCAGGATTGGGAAGGCGCTGCGATGGACCGTAGCCTTCTTTTCCTAAGGAGGGGTGCCAGGCAAAGACCTCGGCTTCGGTGATGAGAAGATCAGCAAGACCATCCCCGTCCAAGTCGATCTGGTGTACATGAGGACTTCCCCATTCCACCACGGGAACCGAACGGAATGCCTGGAAGGGTGCCCAGTCCTGCTGCTCTGTTACGGGGAAAGGACCGGCGCTGTCCCGAGGATCACGCCGTTGGGAGTAGCCGGGAGCATAACCAGAAAAGTCAGCCAGAGACAACTTTCCCTCACCCTGCAAATCCACCAGCTGAGCCGATGGAGAGCGAGCCAAGGTCGGTTGGCTGGGAAGCACACGAGGCCGATCGAACTGCCCATTTCCCAGATTGGCGGCGTAATACCATGCATCCCCTTTGGGAGCAAGCACGCCGGGAAGGCCATCGCCATCCAAGTCCACCCACTGGTAACGCGTGCCGTCGATTCCTTCGGGAAGACCCGAGGCATCCGCCGTATGAATCGACGTGTCCATCTGCCCTTGGGAGTACTCGAACTCCAAAGCGGGAAGGCTCTGGTCCGGCTGACCCTTGATGTGACCCACGGCCTGGACGCTCACCAGGTGCGTGAGGTCGCTAGCTTGTGCGTACGTGAATCGCGAGGAGCGCACCAGCACGGGGTCACTGCCAAGCTCGCTGAAGCGATGGAACATCAGCACCCGCTGGCAGAGCCGACGAGTGCGCACTTCAAAGCCCGAGCGGTAGTGCGAGAAACTGTCCGCTCGTTCAGGCCATGGCTGATCTGCAGTCGGGGTCGGAGCGGTCTGGGAATGGTCCCCGTAGTCGAACACCGCCTCGAAGACAAAATCCGTCAAATCAGTACTGAACGGGGTCTTGTTGCCGTAAAGGATGCGCTTGAGGTAACGCTGCGCCTGAGCGCCGGTGCGATTGCGTTCGTGAGGCTTGCCTGGCTCGACGCCCTGAAGGTCCTCGGATGCGTACTCGAAGAGAGCCACGTTTCCGTGGTCGTCACGGGTCTCTTGCAAAAGCCAGGAGAAGATCCGATTGGGGTTTGCGGGATCGGCGATGCGTGATGACAGATCCTGTCCAAAGACCTCCTGCGTGTTGTCGCGACCCGTCACGCGCCAGTGGATGTCTCCGCTGGGATCGTCCCAACGCTCGATCCGCGAGAACGAGCCCTCCGTGCGGGGGTGGTAGCGACGCACCGTGTAGAGGGTCCCGCCTTCCATGATCGTGCGCACGTCGGGATGCCAATGGCCATTTGACTGTCGGGAAGACGGGACGAGGTCTTCGGCTCCAGACCAGAGAAACGTGTCGGCATCCACGCCGAACTCATGGTCCTGGTAACGAGGAAGACCCTTGTCTGTCTTGCGCGTGATGCTTGCAACAGACAAGGACCAGCCAGCACCGAACACGCCATTGCCAATCCCGCTGTCGTACGAGAGGGAAAGCTTGGGGCCAAACCCTTGACGGCCCGGTGACACTGCTAGCGGAACTTCAAGCTTGCCGGTGCCCGTAGCCGCGTTGACCGAAAACTTCTCACCCATCCCACGAACCGCACCTCCACCCGTTGGAAGACTCGTTGGAGACAATCGAGCCTGCGACAAAGACGCCTCGCCGGGGCTTTGTTTCGGATTGGTTTCAGACTTGGAATCCATGAGAGCATGTCCTCACCAACAGCTAACCACAGGGATGGAGAGCGATGGCTCTTGGGGTAGACGAACACGAGAGAGCTGCCTACAACCTATTTCACAACACACTTGCCCGCCATCACTTTTTCACGTAGATTCTTCAGCAGTATCCCAGCATCGAACTGATATTTTGCCAAAAAATGTCAATTCTGTTGCAGTTGCATGACAATCATCTCCGTTCAGTTTTGTGATCTAAGCTCCGCCTTGGATCGGTTTTTGCGCAAATCCAGTTGTGATAAGTACGAGCACATTGTTATTCAGTTTTGAACCAATTCTCTAAGGACTGTCTGCCATGATCCCGTTTGCCTCCCCCTTGTTCGCTGGACTTCAGAGCATCACCATTGGTGATCGCGCACGTCTTCAAAGTTCCGGTTCCCTTCTCCCACTAATCGTGAATTGGGGTAGTGGAACCGTCGAGATTGGTTCGGATGCAAGGACAGGGTCAATCCAAAGTGTTGGCCCTGTGCTGCTCAAGGATAGAAGCCTGGTTGATGGCTCGATCGAAACAGGGGCAACGCTCACACTTCAGTCGCAGACATTTGTGGCAGGAACTGTCTCCGAGCATCTTTCACTTTCACTTCCTGAGCAGCCAGCCATTACTTCTGTTTGGCCAGCAAGTCAGCAGGACGCATTCACTGTGGATGCTGGCGTGCAAGCAGTAAAGGCACCCGGAGCATATGCTTCTGCAACCGTTCACTCCAATGGAAGTATGATCCTTAATGCTGGAACCTACTTCTTCAACTCGCTGCTTCTGGATGCTGACGCTACCGTTGTAATCAATGGGGCAGTTACCATTGAGGTCCGTGATGATTTGACTGTACGCGGTCTCTTCAAGGATTCCACGGGCCACATCGCTCAAGTGGCCATTAGATATCGAGGCACGAACACCTCTGTATTTGAGAAAGAATTCCACGGCTCGATCCTTGCGCCTTCAGCTCAACTGATTTTGGGTGCATCTTCCGGCACGGAATATCGCGGCCAATTTGTTGCTCAACAGCTTTTGGTGCGCCCCGACATCATTGCCACTGCGGAAATACCAAATGATGGTGGAATTTTTCCAGCCACTCAAGAGGTGACTCTGCCCATGCTTGGTGCTGCTCATGGGATCGTGATCGGCACGGCATCAAGGGTGCAGGCACCATCCAACACTCTGCTCCAAATCATTGATTGGGGTGTCGAACCTGTGACTGTAGGTGCTGACGCCTACACCGGCCCCATCACAAGTATCGGCCCCATCGAACTCGGGCCTCGTGCAACAGTAAACGGCAACATCGAAACAGCAAGCAAAGTAGCACGCGGGCAAGGCAGTGTAGTGACTGGAACCGTAACAGAATCGGTCTCCCCAAGCTTGCCATTCCAACCGTCCCCTTCTGAATCCTGGCCAGCGGTAGACCAAGGCCTTGTAGTAATAACTTCAGGAAACCAAAAAACGCTTGTTCCTGGTGCATACGGCTCTTTGTCACTGGGGTCTGGAGCAAAGGCAATCTTAACAAGTGGCCATTACTGGTTCACAAGTATCGATATCCCCTTGGATGCCGAATTTGAGATTCATGGCACCGTGATCATTGAATCGCGCGATGGCTTGAGTGCATTGGGAAAATTTGTGGACGCATCAGGCAGTCCAGCCTCCACACAGCTGCTCTATTGGGGCACTACCCCTGCGACCATCGCAGGCTCATTTCTTGGATCAGCCCAAGCTCCCCATGCGCAGCTAACGATCGGTGGAACAGGCGTTACTATCCAAGGACAAGTCTATGCTCAACAGATCATTGTTGAGCCCAATACAATCTTGTTACCGCCAACATCTGCTGTACCAGACATTTTCACTCAATCGCCACCGTCTCCAGACCCTAAGGTTCGAACATTCACTGGCAAGGCACGTGTAGTCGTCCCACGGACGTCCGGCACAACTCCCACTCGAATTGTGATACAAGGAGCCGCGACAGCAGACGTAATCGATGCGGCTGTGGGAGGAGAAATTTGGGTGACACCACTGGGAAATAATCCGTGGACTGTCGTCGTTCAGACCCAAAATGCTCAAGGTGAGTGGAGAAATTCCATTACTTCGGACGGGAATCCTGTAAATTCTAATGGAATAGTTATATCCTCAATTATCGTAGCTGCACAAGGAAGCAATCCGAGTTTTGTAGTACAAGTTCAGCAACAGGTCTCCCAAACGCTCCCGAAGAACAGGACACTCACTGGCACAGTGACTTGGCTTGATGGGCAACCGTTCAGCGGTATTATTCGTGCATACGATCAAGATCTTCGCAAACAGCAGTATTTAGGCATTGCCAATACTGACAGCGCAGGAAATTACACCATACAATTCACCAATGAGCAGTTCCAAGACTTGGAATTTGCATTGCCAGACATTTTTATCAAAGCATTTGATTTGGGACCAAATTCAAATGTTGAAATATGGCGCGGCACATCTCCAGTAACATTCAACGCAATAAGCCCAACAACCATCAATCTAACACTTGATGGCACATTCCCTTCACCAATGTCTGAGTACGAACGCCTAGACTTTCGGATCTATCCCCTTCTAGGCGAAACACTACGCGAAAATTTGAATCTAGAATCTGATGCCAATTTCCTATCCAATGAACTTAGCGAAAGCTTGGACAAGATTAAGTTCTATATCCAAGCCAATCAAGAAAGCAAGGCAATTTCATTATGGGGTGGAGAGCCTGACCCCGTGCCTAGTATGGCATTTTATGGGCTCTACCGCAAGGGATTTCCAATCAAGACAGAACTGCTTTGTCGCCGCACAGAGGCAGATCTAAAATACGGCCTTGATCAAGCACTGGAAAGTAAGCTCATTAATCTTTCAGTTCTTGGCACAAATTCCACAGATGTTGCTGCAGCAATTTTACGCCATCAGAACAAACATTTATCCACCATTATCACTAGCAGCGAAATACCAAAATGGGTCGATCCAAAGAAGACATCATCATTCGTTGAGCTTCTGAAGAAAAATATTGGCACACCAAAAATCTTTTGGGAGCAAGTCAAAACAAGTGAGCTTCTCGTCCCATCTGACCCTAAAGTCCCAGCAGATCCAAATGCTATAATTCACATGCAGACATACTATAGTCTCCTTCAAATAGTTGGAGGCTCTATTGCTATGGCAAATCTGCTTATGAATGAACTTAAAGACAAAGCTGACCCAAGTGAGCTAGTGTCACTGTCTTTTGATAAATTACGAAACCTGCTTCGGGAATCCAAAGCCGTTTCAACGAAAATTTCGGATGCCGATCTCGCATCCGCAGCTACAAGTTTGGCTCAAATCCTAGAGCGAGCATTTACAAAAAAAGCCCTTATCAATGATTTGAATAGTATTCCTACAATCAATCTCACACGCATCCAGATTCTTCTCCAGCACAATCCTGGAATAGATCCCCGCCTCCCTTTGCCAGCGACATTTGACTCTACAGGCTTGCTTGATAGTGAACTTTCTTTATTAAAAGAGGAAATGGAAGCATTACGCCTTCAATTGACGCGCTACCCCGTACCGCTTCAAGGAGGCAGCGCAGAAGAACGCCGCGCGAATCTTGTTGCACAACTCCAGTCTGCGACATATGGATTTACAAGTCCGCTCATCAAAGAAGTTCATGATTTTCTGCAGGCCGCACCAGAATTTCGATTCGGTCGCGATAGAGTTAGTGACCTATTCGCCAAGCATGGTTCATTCTTCACAGGCAAATCCAAAGAACTAATTGCTGAAACTCAGCGCTGGGTTCGAACCATTGCGAGATTGTACGCAGTCTATCCCAGCACTGCAGTCGCAAATTACCTGCTGTCATGTGGATACAAATCAGCAGGACAAATTGCACGCACAAGCAGAGACAAATTCATTAATGGATTCGATTCAACTTATGGAAGTGACGTAGCAAGTTCGATTCACCGTACCGCACGCAAAATCGTTCAAACATCGACTCAGATGCACGGATTGTTGCAGTCGTCGAAAAATTCCCTTCCTGTCTACGCATTAGGAACAGACCAGCCGTCAACGGAGACAAATACAGTCTCATGGAGCACTCTATTTGAGCGCCCCGTTTCGGAACGGGTTCCGGAATGGCTATCGGTTTTAAGCCCTGCCGCCTACTTTGTGGAACTTTTACGCTACTTAGAAAGCCTGGATGCTCCTTCAGGAAAAGCATTTCCGTATCAGGCACTAATACAGCGCCGTCCAGATATTGTTCATATTCCTCTAGATAAAACGAGCACATTTAGTGAGATTTCGCATTCACAGCTCGTTATAGAAATATTGCAAGCATTTGTTGCATATTCACAAAATTGGACGCCAACTTCGTGGGAATCAATTTCGTGGCCGCAAATCCAAGACAGGGCAGATGCCGCACTCCGCAATGATCAGAGCTATCCTTTCGAACTACCCGTAGATGTTGAGAAGCATGATCAGAATCTATTGCTTGATTGTTTAGGCCTAAGCCTTTCCAACCTGGGAACAATATTGAGCGGCAGTGGAACTCCGGATGAACGAGATCTGCTGACCTGCGCCACTCTAGGACTCGCATCAAGGCAGCTTGAGAACCTTGTTTCTTCCAATATTCGCCCTGACCATCTCGCC
>Ga0302287_10000292_pt1 | contig 28177 bp, 11 predicted proteins | sample III_Fen_E2_4_FD_200452 | JGI IMG/M metagenome (GOLD analysis project Ga0302287, IMG submission 200452) | Peat permafrost microbial communities from Stordalen Mire near Abisko, Sweden - III_Fen_E2_4 | ecosystem: Environmental > Terrestrial > Soil > Wetlands > Permafrost | place: Sweden: Abisko...
TTACGATCCGTTGCCCTTTCTTCCAGTGATGTTTGGACGTGTGGCAGGTAACGCCGATTTGTCCGACCGGTTTCTATGGGATTTGCGACGTCTGATTGCCGACCGGGTTTCGTATCAGTATGTAGGCGCTTTACGACAGAAAGCGAATGCGAATGGACTGAAGCTGTGGCTTGAGAACTATGGCCATTGGGGTTATCCGGGTGAGTTTTTGCAATACGGCGGACAATCGGATGAAGTAAGCGGTGAATTCTGGACAGGCGACGGAAATACTCTGGGGAGCATCGAGCTAAATGCTGCTTCGTCGGCAGCCCATACTTATGGAAAAAATGTAGTCCATTCCGAATCATTTACTTCGGGAGGCCCCCTGTGGTCGTACGAACCCTGGAGTCTGAAGAAACGGGGCGACTGGGCAGCAGCACAGGGAATCAATCATTTTATACTGCACGTCTATATTCATCAGCCGGATGAAGATAAAGTACCCGGTGTCAATGCCTGGTTTGGTACTGAATTTAACCGTCACAATACCTGGTTTTATCAGTCGAAAGCATGGATCGATTACCTGCGGCGGTCGCATTATCTGCTTCAACAAGGACATTATGTAGCTGATGCAGCCTATTTTATCGGTGAAGACGCACCCAAAATGACTGGTATCCGTGACCCGCAATTGCCGGAAGGGTATAGTTTCGACTATATCAATGCGGAAGTGATTGAAAACAGGGTGGCAGTAAAAAATGGACGTTTTGTCTTACCTGATGGCATGTCGTACCGGGTTTTGATATTGCCTCCGCTTGCTACAATGCGCCCAGGACTGCTAAAAAAAATAAAACAACTGATAGCTTCCGGCGGAGTAATCGTCGGTCAGGCGCCCTCTAAATCGCCAAGTATGGAAAACTATCCGGCATGTGATAGTGCGGTAAGCAAAATGGCACATGAGATCTGGCAAAATTGTGATGGGTTGAAGGTGAAAAGAGTCAGGTATGGTGCAGGGATGGTATATGCCGGTACGGACCTGAAAACGGTGTTCAGTGATTTAAAGGTATCTGCCGACCTGGGAAATCTGGATAGCAAAAGTTTTGCATGGATACATCGCTCGGCACCCGGTTTGGAGATCTATTATATTTCCAACCAGACAGACGGGACTGCAACATGTTTCCCTGCATTCCGTGTCGAGGGTAAGCAACCTGAGTTATGGGACCCGGTAACCGGTCAGAACAGGGAATTGCCTGATTTCACAACCGGAAACGGGAATACTGTTGTACCCCTTGAATTCGCTCCCCGTGAATCATACTTTATCGTTTTTCGCAAGAAATCAACCGGCAAAATGAAGAATCCAATCAATTTTGTACGTAGGACAACAGTTGTTGAATTAAATGGTGCCTGGATTGTGGGCTTTGATAAAAAATGGGGTGGACCTGAAGCAATTAAGTTTGATCAGCTGGTCGACTGGACGACACGGCCGGAAGAAGGGATTAAGTATTACAGTGGAACAGCCGTTTACCGGAAGAACTTTAATTTGCCCAAGGGGTACCGCAGAGGGCAGCTCTTGCTAAACCTGGGAGAGGTGTATAATATGGCAGATGTGAAGATAAACGGCAAGTCGTTGGGACTGGTGTGGGCCGAACCACGGATTGTAGATATCTCAGGATATGTAAAGAAAATAAATAACCTCCTTGAAATTGAAGTGACCAATACCTGGAACAACCGTTTGGTAGGAGACGCTGCATTGCCGGCAGATAAACGTATGACAAGCACGATGCTGACTGTGAATGCCAATGCCCCTTTACTGCCTGCCGGATTGTTGGGACCCGTGGTCCTTGAAACCTATGACCAGGAACCGTATGTACAAAATACGGTGATTTCCGCCGATAAAACGTCCTTTGAAAAACCGGGCGGTGCTGTTGTTACCATCACCTGTCCGACAAAGGATGCCAGGATTTATTATACACTGGATGGGACTCTCCCGACTGAAAAGTCGGCTGCATATAGTCGGCCGCTTACGATTTCAGATTATAGTGTAATAAAAGCCAGGGCATTCCTTAAAGGACTGGTAACAAGTGAAGTTTCAACGATGGATATTGAAGCTTATGATCCTGAGATAAACGGATTGAATTATATGTATTACGAAGGGGATTTTAGCCGGTTGCCCGATTTCTCTACATTGCAGTTTCTGAAAAAAGGAACTGCTGTAACGCTGGATCCTTCAAAACTGAAAAGCCGGGAAGATCATTTCGGACTGGAATTCACAGGATCTATCAACATTCCGGCAACAGGAACCTATACCTTCTCACTGATTTCGGACGATGGAAGTAAACTCTTTATTGATGATAAGACGGTAGTGGATAATGACGGTAATCATGGAGAAAAAGAAGAAACCGGCACCATCGAACTCACGGAAGGTAAACATGAAATCAGGATCGATTATTTTGATAATATTAACAACGAAACTCTTCGTCTAAGATACAGTCATAATAATTCAAAAGCAACAGACGTACCTGTCCGATGGCTGACTTTAAAATAAAAGGAATATATGGCAATTGATATGATGATTTATCAGACAAAACTTATCAGGCTATTCTGGCTGAAGCAGGTAAGTTTGATGATCACTTAACACTGAGATTTGGGCTGTTATCGTATAAATGCAATGATGAGAAGGATTTTATTGATAAATCAGTAATTCTGATTCAGAAAATGCTCAGGTATGATGAACAGGAGATGGATGATCTGTTTTTTTTGTGAACCTCCAACCGGGAAATCGTTTCATAAAACACTGAATAAAATTTTGGATAATATTCGTACTTTATAAATTCCATCGCTTACCGCAGGAATTACGAAACATGCCGATTCCATAAATATGTATACGTAAGTTGCAGTTCAATTGTTTCAGGAGATAGTCTGATGGATGTATTCAAACTAAAGATTCGAATATTGGTAAAGAAGAGTAGTGCGTAGCAGAATCGAACTGCTATCTTCGGAATGAGAAACCGATCTCCTAACCATTAGAGGAACGCACCGAAATAATTTTGATCTTTATTAAGAGATGCAAATTTATAACATTTCTTTCGATATCTAACGTCTTAGAAGGACTTTTAGTTTAGATTAACGTTGGAAAAAGAGAAATCAGTGGATTCGCGATTACTATAGATGTCACACTGAAAAGCATTCCAGAAATTGAGTCGCGGAATTTGAAAAATATTCCAAGCACAGAAACCTGTTCAGTTTGTTGAATAGGTTTTTTGTTTCTAACGGAATGCCGGCGCTACCCACCTTGTAATGTGTTGTGAATGGCTCTAGCCAAAATGCAGGTACTATAAACCTTTTGTTAGAATTGAGATGTGTCCCTGTTTTGTTACAATAGCGAAAGTATTTGGTATCAGGGGGACGAATCAGGAAATTACAAAACTATAAATTTGCAGACTCAATCTGACAGGTTTTAAAGGTTTTAGTTTCTATCGTTATATATAGATTCAACAGAATAGTCACAATAGAATATCCCTGTCCACTAATTTCAGGAACAGGATACATCCGGTGAACAAAATCCCTGTAATCTTGAAAATGAATGTCTCAAATTAAAAAAAGAATTATAGGTTATGAAATTATCACACGGAAGTATTTTTCCCCGATTTTTAATGCTATTGGTATTTGCATGGTTTACTGTCCATTCAGAAGTGCAGGCATCTGATAAAATTGATTTAAGTGGAATATGGTCTTTTAAAACGGACAGTGCAGATGTTGGTATTTCTCAAAAATGGTATAACAGCCGGTTAAATGGTGTTATTAATTTGCCGGGTACAACTGATGATGCCGGCCTTGGTATCCCGAATATCTTTTTGCCGGAATTAAAACGTCCTCAGGTTTCTCATTTAACCCGTAAAAACAACTATCTTGGTGCAGCCTGGTATAGCCGTACTCTGACAATCCCTTCGGCATGGAAAAATAAAAAGATGACACTTACGCTGGAACGTGTTATCTGGGAAACCCGTGTATGGATCGATGGAAAAGCAGTTGAAGGAAAACAACAAAGCCTGACAACTCCGCATTATTTTGATTTGACAAATTTTTTAACTCCCGGAAATCATACGCTCACTGTCCGGGTAGATAACCGGAAACAATTCGATATTTCCGTAAACGACATGGCTCATGCCTATACCAACGAAACTCAAATTATGTGGAACGGGATAATCGGTGAGATAAGTTGCATTGCCGAAGATAAAGTTTCTATAACTTCAGTTCAGGTTTTCCCGGATGTAGCTAAAAAGCTAGCTAAAGTAAAGGTGAAAGTAGGTAATATGACTACAAAAACTGCTCAAGGAATACTTACCGTTTTTGCCACCTCCAGCAAGACTAACGAACAGTTGCCGGTGCTCTCCGTTCCCTTTCAGGTTAAAAAATCGGGCACTTCAATCGAAATCAACTATCCCATGGGGAAGAATCCTTTGTTATGGGACGAATTCAAGCCGGATCTATATACACTTTCTGCTGAAATAAAAGGGACAGGATTTGAATCATCACGAAAAGAAACATTTGGAATGCGTTTATTATCCAATAAGAACGCCCATCTGCAAATTAACGGACATCAGATATTCCTCCGGGGTACGCTTGAATGTTGCATATTTCCGTTGACCGGTCATCCGCCCATGGATAAGAAGGGCTGGCAGAAAGTATTTACTATGGCACGGGAATGGGGCTTGAATCATTTACGGTTTCATTCGTGGTGTCCACCTAAATATGCATTCGAAGCAGCCGACGAAATGGGCTTCTATTTGCAGATTGAACTCCCGCTATGGAGCCTGAATGTAAATAAAGACTCCCTGACAAGCAGGTTCCTGCATTCGGAAGCCGATCGTATCATTATGGAATATGGCAATCATCCTTCGTTCTGTTTCTGGAGCATCGGAAATGAGCTTCAACCTGATTTTAATTTCCTGAATGCTTTTGTTGACAGGCTTAAAACAAAAGATACCCGCCACCTGTACACCAATACTTCCTATACTTTTGAAAAGGGACATGGAACTTGGCCCGAAAGAAACGACGACTATTTTATAACCCAAACAACCAAAAAAGGGTGGGTGAGGGGACAGGGTGTTTTTGACAGTGAAACCCCTTCATTCAATAAAGATTATTCAGCATCGGTTGATAGCATGCCTGTACCGCTTATAACTCATGAAATAGGTCAATATGCCGTGTATCCGAATATCAACGAAATAGAAAAATATTCCGGCGTACTTGATCCGTTGAATTTCAAAGCGGTTAAGAATGACCTGATAAAAAAGGGGTTGATATTAAAGGCAAATGATTATCTGATGGCTTCCGGTAAACTGGCAGCTATCCTTTACAAAGAAGAAATTGAAAGGGCCATGAAAACGAATGGGATCAGTGGATTTCAATTGTTAGGGTTACAGGATTTCCCGGGTCAGGGAACTGCATTAGTAGGATTGCTTGATGCATTCTGGGACAGTAAGGGAATTCTCTCAAATGAAACATTCCGTCAGTATTGCTCTCCGGTAGTTCCGTTAATCCGTTTCCAAAAGGCAACTTATACAAATAACGAAACCTTTACTGCCAGTGTGGAAGTATTAAACAATGGCGATTCAACTCTTTCAGGAAAGAAATTAAACTGGAAAATAGTTGACTCCTCAAATCATTCAATAGCAGAAGGCAAATTACAAATGCCGGACGTTACTGTTGGAAAGAGAGTCGTCATTGGGAATATAGTGAAAGATCTGGCTTCCATTACCCGCGCGGGCAGCTATACTGTTCATGTTGAAATAGAAGGAACGCATTATAAAAATGAATGGCAATTTTGGGTATATCCTTTAGAACTTGAAATCAAGGGTGGAGATGTACTGATAACAGCAGATTGTCAGGAAGCATTGAAAGGCCTGTCTGAAGGTAAAAAGGTGTTGTATAGTCCAAAAACAGATAAAATTAATGGCCTTGAAGGTAAATTTGTTCAGGTATTCTGGAGCCCTGTACATTTCCCGGATCAACCGGGTACAATGGGATTGTTGATAAATCCTGATCATCCGGCATTGAGTGATTTCCCGACAGAAATGCATACGAACTGGCAGTGGTGGGATTTATGCAAAAAATCGAAAACCATCTGTATTGATAGTATTCCCGGAGCGAAGCCAATAGTAGAAAATGTTGATAATTTTATGAAAAACCGTCGTTTATGTTCAGTTTTCGAAGCAAACCTGGGAAATGGACAGCTCATTTTTTCTTCCATGGATTTACTTACTGACATTGGTAACAGACCTGTAGCGAAACAACTTTTATATAGTCTGGTCGAATATATGAAATCGGAAAAGTTTAAACCTGAAAGATCCATTACGGATACTGAGTTCATGAAACTTCTGCTGAAGGGGAAATGAGCAATTGATTGATTCGTTGAAAGAAAAATTACATCATCCTGTCCAATGGACATAAAATGATTCTACTCAGGATCATTTTATGTCCTTTTTTTAGGAATACCCCTTAGGTTGAGATGAGATCGAATAAAAAATAATTTTGCCGGTTTGTCAATCCGTTATTTCAATTTAAAACTCCCATAGTTTGAATAAAAATATTCCATTCACTTTCATCCTTCCCTCATAGCTATACCAGAGCAAATGTTTTGACATAAGATGCTGAAATGAAGAACAATTATTCATAAAAGGGACTCTTTAAAATTGAATTTGGAAGAGTTGAATTTTTCAGTCGACTTATACCCCTGCAATTACCTTGTTGTTTGTTCTGTTACAATAGATATAGTATTTGGTAGAATAGTGAGTATTCAAACAAAGCTTTAAGAATAAGTTTGTATCGGTCGTTTTACTGATGTTTAGCATGGTTCATCCGACTAAAATTGCTATTTGATTGTTGAGAACCTAAATCAATATCTTTTGTGAGCAATTAGATTGTTAAAAAGATTTTAAAATTAACTAATTGCTATGATGGGGTATTGTAAAACTGTTCCCAATCTGGCTTATAAAATGCATATCCTGAATATTTTAATTAAAGGTGATGACTTATTTTAAACCTTTTATGATAACAGAAAACAATCTTTAATAACATAAAATAATGTAAGCTAATTGTATGATTATTTAATGATGAAAGAGCATTCCATATGATATCTTTGTTTCAGGGACCTTTAAAAAATTGAATACTGCAAACTGATATAACCTCAACCGGCTGTTATTAATATTGCTTTAATATTTTTCGCCTTCAATCAAAACAATATAAAAAATACAAATGAAAAAAATTCTACTTTATTCTCTCCTTACCTTTTTGACATTTCAACTTTCTGCAACAAACACAGTTCTTCTTGATTTCGAAACAGGCACTGTCCCTCCAACAATAGCTTCGTGGATGAATTATACGAATGCCGGAATATCCTCCAGCACCTGGTCGATTGCAAACCCTCAGACTGATGTCATTAACGGTACGCCGAATTGTTATAAAATCAGCAAAAAAACCGGAGATCCTTACTGGTCGGGATTGGAAGTGAATTATACCACTTCGATTCCAATAACAGTATCCAATCAATATCTTCATGTGTTGGTTTACAAAACCACAACTTCGAGGATGGCATTAACCTATACACCCGAAGCAGGTTCACAAAGTGCCGATACCTGGATTCCGAACAACACGACCGGTTCGTGGATCGATTATGTATTGCCCATTCCGGTAGGTACAAACCTTAAAACATTTGCCATTAAAATCGCCGATGATCCAGGAGATTATTATTTCGATCAGATTAGCCTTTCGGATAATCCGGCATCACTCACCAGCACACCGGTCAGTATTGATCCAACCCTGAAAAATCAAGTGTTGGAAGGTTGGGGTGGATCATTATGCTGGTGGGCAAATATTATGGGCGGATTTTCTGATTCAAAAATAAAAACTATTTGTGATTTGATTACTGATCCTGTAAATGGGTTGAATATGAATGTCTTCAGATTTAATATAGGAGGTGGAGACGACCCGACCCATCATCATATGCGTTCAGATGGTGGTGATATGCCGGGATATAAAGCTTCTTTAACAGCACCCTACGACTGGAATAAGGATTTGAATCAACGCAAAATAACAAAACAATTAATTGCTTCTCGTATTGCAAAAACCGGAGTCAATGATATACAACTTATTGGATTTTCAAATTCCCCTCCATACTGGATGACTAGAAGTGGTTGTTCTGCCGGAAGTGTAGAAGGAAATGTAACGAACTTAAAAGCAGATATGTTTGATGATTTTGCCGATTATCTTACTGAAGTTGCCAAATATTACCACGACAGCCTGGGAATCACTTTCAATTACCTGGAACCATTCAATGAGCCTGATGGGAATTGGTGGAAAGCACTTGGAAATCAAGAAGGCTGCTATTTTTCAATTGCTGACCAACTGGTAGAAATTCGTGAATTGTACGCAAAATTATCAGCTAAAGATATGCTTTCGTATTGCCAGATAACTGCAAATGATGCCAATAATATTGATAATGGTTTCAGTGCATTGGGGTCCTACAAATCGGCGGGTGATATTGTCCCTAAAATAGCATTAGTCTCCGTTCATACGTATGGAGGAAATAACAGAGCCGGTGTTGCCGGCTGGGCTAAAAACAATAATAAAAAACTCTGGCAATCGGAATCAGGACCCATTAGCGTACCCGGAACCAATGAACATAACATTATGGTAATGGCCGACAGAATAATCACCGACTTGCGTGATTTAAAAAGCACAGTCTGGTGTGACTGGCAGATAGGTGGCGATGGCACTACAAATGCTACCTGGGCTTTACTCGTAAGCACTTATAGCAACAGTTTAAATCCAATTGACAAAGGGATCGGATTCTATATCCGTTCGCAGTTTAGCCGGTATTTAAAAGCGGGCTATACCATTATTGACAATAATCTCGACAATGTGATCACTGCAATGAGCCCGGATGAAAAAGAACTGGTCATTGTATTAAGCAATCAAAACACTTACACGCAGAAATATTCTTTTGATCTTTCTGAATTTTCTGGTTTTGGAAAAGTGCAACAAGTCCGAACGCGTGTTCAGGAATCACTGGGCATTAAAAATTCGTCGACTCTTTTCAATGTTACCGGCAATTCAATTGAGTATGATGCCTTGTCCGAATCCGTAACTACATTTATTGTCCCGGTTAACCAGATTCCTCAGTCAGTAAATGAAATCAAAGAAACTGATGGGAATATGTATTATTCGAACGGATTGATTCATACAAATTTTTCAATGGAAGTACCTGTCAATATTCAGATATACAATACTGTAGGACAATTGCAAAAATCATTGGTTAACGTACCTCCCAAAGGAATTCAGGCTGTCAATTTAATAAAAGGTCTTTATATTGTAAATGCCAGGCAGGGGTACAGATCCTATTCACGCAAAATTGAAGTTTATTAACATGTTATAAGATAAAAGAGGTGGTTTGATACAGAACTGATAGTATTTGATACAATATCAAAATTCTTTACTTTCTGTATATCTATTTTTGTTGAGCTTAAAAACATGCAAAAAATATTATCAGTGTTCATTTTTTATTTATTTACTAATTAAATCAAAATTTTTATGAAAAAACAAATTTTACTCGTTTCGGCAATTTATTGCTTTGGTTTACTCTCTGCGCAAACGGAGACAAAACTTTTCACAGGGGATACTAGCCCCAGCTTATTTTCTTATATGGACATCGTTCCTTCAGGATTTGTTGATGCAGCATCTAATTATGTGAATTTTGGAACCACAGCTGCACCGGCGTATACAGAAGTTATAACAAATCCTGAAAAAACTGGATTGAATGCAACCGATAAAGCATTGCATTTGACATCACTTAAAGGGCATAGTTGGTGGCCTGATTTTTTAACTTTAGATTTAACGACTCCGATTACCGTAACTCAAGAAAACAGGTACTTGCATTTTTTCCATTTTCGTGAGAATTTGAATCAGGGATTCAGTGTAAATGTTAATAAAAATCAGAACTGGGAAAATGTTGACAAGGGAACAAAGCGTTTTGATTTTCAACTTGCCGCCCCCGGCAAATGGGAAGATGTTGTGGTTGACTTAAAATGGTTTATGGATAATAATGAGCCGTTATCGTCAATTTGTATTATAATTGATACTAACTGGGGTGCAGGTGCAGAACCGGCAACGAATTATTATTTTGATGAATTTTCATTGAGTAGTAGCATTATGCCACGTGGAATGAATATATTCCCGGATGCCGAAATGTCATTGTTTTATGGAAATACTGCATCATATACGAAATGGGTAAAAGCAATCGATACACAAAACTCAGAAAATGTTTCTGCCATTGTGGACAATCCTTTTACAACTCAAACTGCCGTATTAAATTCAACAAAAGTGTTGACATTCGACAAAAGTGCCAATGCTGACTGGTGGCAAGGTTTGCGTACTGTATTACCGGGTGTTTTCAAAACAGGAGTAAACGGTGTAAACTACCTGCATGTGATGGTGAATATCCCGAATATGGAAGCTGGAAGGGATAGCTATATCGTTCAATTGAATGCTAAAGATTTTACAGGAAATCAGACTGATTCGGGAGACAGTCAAAAATACTGGAGTACTGATGCAGGGAACTGGGTTGATATGGTGTTTGATGTGTCTTTAAAGTTGTCTTATGTACAGGAATTTACTGTCCGTTTCGATGTCCGAAAAGATGCACTCGATGCTTATATTAAATCACCTGCCGGAACTTTCTATATGGATGCTGCATCCATTGATGCCAATCCTGATCCACGTACAGTAGTAGTTGCTCCAACAACATCCGTAAATAATCCGATAACATCAGGTTTGAAGATTTATTCTTCTAACCGGACTATCGTTGTGGATGGTAATGTAGCTTCTGTTCAAATTTATAATATGTTGGGAAAATCAATAGTTAAACTTACCGATGGCAAAATGAGAACCGAAATTCCGGTTAGTCAATCAGGAGTATATCTGGTAAAAGCTGTTTCGGCAAATGGAAATATTTCAAGTACAAAGGTTTTAGTAAAGTAAAAAAAGATTGAGAAAAGATAAGGGAGAGACATACTCTCTCTCTTATCTTAATTTAATGAATCGAGACTCTCGATTATCAAAAATCAGGAAGATCAGATAATTTTATTATTTTTTTGTTTCATACAATTCTGTAAACCTTATTTCTTATCTAAATTATTAATAGTTATGAAAATCATTCACGAAAGAAAACTCTTTCAATTCATTCTTTTTGCTTCTTTGTCCCTGTTCTTTCTAGTCGGGGTAACATCTTGTCAAAAAGATGCAGTTGATAACATGTCCACAAAGATTGTCGGAACATGGCATCAAACTTCCAAAACTATAAATGGAATCCCTTCCGTAAAAGATAGTACCCGCCTTTTAATTCAAATCAATGCCACTCAGATTTGTATCCTTTGCGATTCAACATCTAGGGCAATCAAAGCTAAAACAACTATTACCAGATCGGGTTGGAGTTACACGGGTGGATTATTTAATCTGGCCATTGACCTTCCCGCATCCTGGAAACCCGTTGCCGAAGCTAACACGCTTAGCTTAGAACGCAGCGACTTCAATCAGACCGGTGGAATCACCAAAACTACACTGAGTTTTGAACGTGTAGCCAACTTTGACATCAAATAAACAAAATACATACATGAAAACAGTATATAAACTTTTGATCCTGCTTTTGCCGGTCTTACTATATACCTCTTGCCAGAAGGACGAATATAAGCCAGATCTTGCGGTTGGATTATGGAAGCAGGTTTCAGTAACTGAAGACGGAACCCCGATGGTTTTAACACCTGAACAGGACAGTTGCAAATTATTGATTGATGCAAACGGTGCTTATCGTTGCTACCATCAGTCATTCAAAACATACAATAACGGAAATGGACCAACTTCCTTTTATGGTACCTGGAGTATGCTGGAAGGAACCTGGATCAATTTCACTACCGATAAATGGCAATTGATTGCACCGTTAAGGAGTGACAGTGACAAAGTCGTTTTATCGTATAAAAAATTGGTAAGAGCTGCTAATGATACGATTACTGTCATCGATACCCTGAAAAGTGTTCAGAAACAATGGTCGCAATATCATATTCAATCCCGTTTTACAATTTTGCAATTATCAGGCAGTGATATGGAAATAAGACTCAAAACATTTGTTGGTGAAAAGAAATATGCGCTGTTGTTTGCACCTGCGCCTTCCGATTTCATTGAATTGAAACCTGCCCCTGAAGGTAAATCTATATACATACCGAAATTAGTTACCGACCAGAACTATTGGATCATCCGAACTGAATATCAGACTTTGAAAACATATATTTTCAAATTCAAGAAAGTAACCAATTGATAAATCTAATGAAAACATTTATGAAGAAAATAATATTTCTGGCTTCCATGGTACTGATGATATTAGTACCATTGCATGCACAACAGGGTAGCAGAGTAACCGGTAAAGTCACCGATTTTAAAACCGGAGAAGGATTAATTGGTGTCAATATAAAGATTCAGGGAGGTACCACAGGAGCAATTACAGATATTGATGGCAATTATTCAATAGAAATTCACAATGTCAGTACCGACATTCTTGTATTTACCTATATTGGATATAGTGAACTGCAGGAACCGATAAAGAATCGAACGGTTGTCAATGTAAAGCTCAGCGATTCGGAGAAGTTACTTAATGAAGTAATCGTTGTCGGGTATGGCTCTCAGCGGAAAGAATCAGTAGTTGGGTCCATTGCCTCCATTGATAATAAAACACTGGTTACCACAGCAGCATCCAATATTTCTCAGTCGTTGGCCGGTAAATTAGCCGGAGTTCAGATTGTACAACCTTCAGGTGAAATCGGGGATGATGTCGCCAATATTTACATCCGTGGAATGGCAACCTGGAATGATGCGAGTCCTCTGTTTGTAGTTGATGGGATTGTACGGGCCGAATTCGCAAAGATTGACCCGAATGAAGTTGAATCCGTTAATATTCTTAAAGATGCATCAGCAACTGCTGTATATGGGGTAAAAGGAGCCAATGGAGTTATCATCATTACCACAAAAAGAGGCCAACTTGGGAAACCTAAGATTTCGATTACCGCCCAAACAGCCATTACTCAGCCGATCAGAATTCCTCAGCCACTGGGAGCCTATGATGCAACAAGTCTTCAGTACTTACAGGACTGGGGTCAATATAAATCGCGCACTCCTCAATCAAAAGGAGGCACATTGGCTAATGATCTGTTATTATACCGCACAGGTGCTTCACCCTGGGATCATCCGGATGTAAACTGGATGAATACAATCATGAAACCGGCTTCGTCTCAACAACAATACAATGTAAATATTTCAGGCGGTACAAAGACTGTACGGTATTTTGTATCAGGAGGTTTCCTGAATCAAAACGGCTATTATAAGAAAGATAACATGACCGATTATTCCAGGTTTAATTTTCGAAGTAACCTGGATGTGGATGTTTCAAAAGACCTGACTGCTTCGTTAAGCCTGGGGTCACGTGTTGAAAACCTTAATTCGCCAACCAGTACCATCTGGAACAGCTGGGGCGTTTATCACAATGCGTTTGCTGTTTCAGGAAGGACTTTCCCGGTATATAATCCCAACGGGACGTATGCAGGCAATGGAAGTAATGTAGCAGCAAATTTATTGGAATCCGGAATTTACAAGGATGTAAAAAGTACGCTGGAATCAAGTTTAAGCTTGAATTATAAACTCGATTTTATTACCAAAGGCCTTTCGGCAAAAACTCAGGTTTCATTTGATACACAGGGAGAAAACGGACGTTCATGGTCTCAGTCAACAGCTCAATATGTCTATTCCCAGAATACCGATTCGTACCAACAGTTTGGAGAAAACCGGCCATTGTCGTATAGTGGCGTACAAAAGAACAACAACTGGCATAAATTTTATGTGGAAGCTGGGTTAAATTATAACCGTACGTTTGGCGTAAATTCGATTACCGGATTAATATTAGCAAACAGAAATGAATTAGTGAATAATGCCGAAGTGGCATATCGCGATCAGGGGATTGTTGGTCGTGTAACGTATGATTATGATAAACGGTTTTTTGGCGAGTTTAATGTGGGTTATAATGGCTCTGAAAATTTCCCTACAGCCAAACAATACGGATTGTTTCCTGCATTCGCTGCCGGTTGGTTAGTGAGTAATGAAGGCTTTATAGCAAACGGTCCGCTTGCAACAATTATAACAAATTTAAAAATAAGGGGCTCACTCGGCTGGGTAGGTAATGATAAATTAAAAGTAAATGATGTCGCTCAACGATTTATTTATTTACAACAATTTAATAACGGTGGAGGATCTACCTTTGGGACAGGAGATAATTATTATTCCGGAATACAACAAGGAACAATTGCCAATCCAACTGTACAATGGGAAGTCTCCCGAAAGGAAAATATAGGTTTTGATGCTGAATTTTTCAAAGGTTTATTTGGTCTGACATTCGACTATTTTTACGAATACAGAAATAATATTTTAACTGATATTTCTGCTGTCATGCCACAGTACGTTGGTGCAGCATTTGCTGTTGCCAACATTGGAGAGACCGAAAATCAAGGCGTCGAACTTGAATTAAAACACAATTTGAGGATCAATAAAGACTTTAGTTATTACGTAAAAGGTAATTTTACCTATAACGTAAATAAAGTATTGAAAAAAGCCGATCCACTGGGATTATTGCCTTATCAGAAAGAAGAAGGTTATCCGATTGGAACACCGTTAGCCTGGACAAATACCGGTTACTTCAGCAGCTATCAGGAAATTCAGAATAGTGCCATTCAACTGGGTTCAAATAATGGAATCCCAGGGAATGTGGAAATCATACCGGGTGACTTAAAGTTTCTCGATTTTAATCATGATGGAGTCATCAATCAAGCCGATGCTTACCGTCAGGGCTATGGAACTGTACCGAATATTCAATATGGTATAACAGTGGGAGGTACCTGGCATGCATTCGACTTTTCAATTCTTCTTCAGGGATCAGCCAATGCATTATTTGCAAAGCAATGGGATATTATGTGGGCATTTTCGAATAACGACAATGCATTCCCTCAACAAAACCATTACTGGGCTCCTGAAACTGCCAGCACAGCAAAATTTACACGCTTTTATGGAAAATCATGGGTAAATAATGAACGATACTACTCAACCTACGAATTGGGGTCCGGCGATTATGTCCGTATCAAAAACGTTGAATTAGGATATAATCTGCCAGCTTCACTGATTCATAGAGTTGGAATGTCGAGCATGAGAATTTATCTGTCATCCATTAATACTTTTATGTGGTCATCAGAGCCCTATCTTGATCCGGACAACAGGGATACCCGTGGTGGTAAAATGCCGGCTACCCGTGCCTTTAACCTTGGATTGAATCTTAATTTTTAAATGAAACATGTTATGAAAAAAATTAAATATATTTTTCTGTTTATTGTGTTGGCATTTGTCGGATGCGATAAATATTTGGATATTGCACCGGATGTAAATCTCAATGAAGATAAAGTATTTACGAATTATGTTAATGCCCAGGCTTTTCAGGCAGACATTTACAGTGGCTTAACACAGCGGTTTAATGCCCTTGGTGATTATTTACCGGTACCAATGTCTTCTGCCTCTGATGAGTCTGAATCGAATGCAGGATATTCAGGTACAAAACCTTTTAATATGGGTAATTACGATGGAACCGATGCGAATATCAGCACTTATTATACAGCCATTCACAAAGCCAATCTGTTTTTGAAAAATGCCGGCAAAATACCTTATCCAAATGCCTTATCCAGACAAAAAATGATAGGTGAAGTCCATTTCCTACGAGCATTTTATTTTAACGAAATATTGAAACGTTTTGGTGGTATGCCCATCCTGACAGAGAAAGATGGATTATTTGTTCCGGGAGATGATTTAATGCGTCCCCGCAATACGTACCGTGAATGTTTTGCCTTTATAATGGATGATTTGAAATTGGCCACAGACTCATTGCCTGCCACTTTAAATACAGGCGAGTACGGTCGGGCTACCAAAGGAGCTGCCATGGCATTGAAATCACGTGTGCTGTTGTATGCTGCCAGTCCTCTTTTTAGTCAGAAAACAGGAATATGGGGAATGGGCGGAACAACTGATGATTGGTATGAAAAAGATGGCAAGACGTGGTGGTTAAAAGCCGCAGAAGCTTCTCTGGCTGTTATTGATTTAAAAGATGAGAACGGATCGCCGGTTTATGCACTTTACAAAACCAATGCTGCCAATAAAGCAGATGACTATCAAAATCTGTTCTTTAATCGCAGGGAGCAAGGGAACAACGAGGTAATATTCTATAAACATGAAGGACCGGTTGGATTTGACAGTCCACAATTGTATAATTGGATGCCTAGTGGCGATTTCGGTGGTGCAGGTGCAGTTGAGCCGACAAACAATTTCGTTAAACTGTTCGAAATGTCCAATGGTAAATACATTGATGAACCCGGTTCAGGATATGATGAAACGAAACCATACGTAAACAGGGATCCCCGGTTTTATAAGGTCATAATATATCAGGGTTCTTCCTGGCAGGGGGCAACTGTTGATATGTCCACATCAACCACTCAATTTCCGGCAGGAACATTTCTGACAGGCTATTTTGTACGGAAATATCTGCCGGAACAGATAAAAAAGAAAACCACGACTACCGCTTATCACAATTGGATCTTTTCAAGGCTGGCCGAAATGTATTTAAATTATGCAGAAGCACTGAACGAAGTTGAAGGACCCACCCAACGTGTCCGTGATGCGGTGAATGCAGTCAGAAGCCGCTCCGGTGTAGTTGATCTTCCGGTTGATCTGACAAGTACCAAATCATCCATGCGCAATCGTATCCAGCGTGAACGCGCAATTGAACTTTGCTTTGAAGAACAACGCTGGTGGGATGCCCGTCGTTGGAGTACCGGTGAAGAAGGCGAATTAGCCTCTAAATGGTTCGGTGGTGCAATGTACAGGGTGTTAATAACAAAATCGGGAAATAATGTCACCTATAACGAGGAAACTTATTTCACGCGCATCTATCAGCCTCATAACAACCTCTATGAAATTCCGACGGGAGAAATGTACAAAAATCCATTGTTTGTACAAAACCCAGGTTATTAATCCTATATAGTCACATCGAAAATCAAAATATTATGATGCATATAAAGAAAAAACCGGAAATAATACTTATTATGTTATTTTTCCTGTTCTCAATTTTCACTTACGCTCAGGATAATAGTATCATAAAAGGTACAGTATCCGATAAATCAGGGACTCCAGTTGAAAATGTTGTCATCTCTGTTTTAGATGAATTTACTCAGATTACTTCAGACCACGCCGGTGAATTCTCAATTTCGACAACACCCGGGAAAGTTGTCTTATTAAGTAAACCCGGGTTCAAAACAACGAAAGTTGTAATTAAAGATCGGACAAGATTAAATATTCAACTGGAAACAGAAATTCAGGAAGAAGTTTTTCAGGTTGCATATGGTACGCGCACTAAATCGACACTTACGTCTGCAATTTCAACGATATCGGCCCACGATCTGTCTAAAGCGCCGGTTTCAACCCTGGGGAATGCTATCCAGGGACTTGCATCGGGACTGACATTATTAAGGACAGTGGGTGCAGAGCCGGGTTGGGATCAACCAAGCATTTATATCCGCGGCGTACAGTCGTTTGGTGGTGGAACAGCACCTTTAGTGCTGGTTGATAATGTAGAACGTGACTTCTCTCAGTTGAATCCTGAAGAAATTGAATCATTTACCGTATTAAAGGATGCTGCTGCTACTGTCATGTACGGAATGCGTGGCGCCAATGGTGTTATCCTGGTAACGACAAAGAGAGGATTTGTAGGCAAACCGGTGATTACATTAACCGCTCAATATGGAATGCAATCACCTACAAGATTGCCTAAATATGTAGGTTCACAGGATTATGTGAAATACAGAAATTTAGCTTTGAGAAATGATTACAGCAAGCTCTCTGACGCTGATTTCAATTCTATCTTTTTGAGTAATCCCAAAAACAATCCTGCAAACTACGATGGTTCAAATCCGGCATATCCCAATACCGATTGGTATAAATCATTTTTAAAGAGCAGTGCCCCTCAGCAATCATACAATTTATCTTTTCGTGGAGGTACTGATATCGCTCAGTATTATGTTATGTTGGGAGCCGTTGATCAAAAAGGGTTATATAAATATACAGATGAGAATCCCGGATACTCGACTCAAAATGATTTCTCACGTTATAATTTCAGATCTGTTGTGGATGTTAATCTTACAAAAAACCTGAAAATCGGAGTCAATCTGGGTGGACGTGTAGAAAACAGGCATGTACCAAATGCCGGAGCAGGAACGATCATCTCCGCATTATCTAAGCTGCCATCTTCCATTCCGGTATTTAATGCTGATAGTTCTATTGCCGGCTCTTCAATTTACAGATATAATCCCTATGGATTGATTGCAAAAACGGGATTCCAGGATCAGTATGGTTTCTATCTGCAAGGAACTACAACTTTTGACCTTAAACTGGATGGACTTACAAAGGGTTTATCTGCAAACGGTCTGTTTGGATATGATGCTGCTAAATTTTACACGCGTTATAAAAATCAAAGTTATGCTGTCTATCAACAAAATGCTGATAATACATATTCGCAATTCGGACAAAGTACCAGTATTGATTTGAGTTACGGAGGTTCTAACAGTAGTTTTAATTTAATGCTTAATTATATGATCGGACTTTCCTACGATCGAACTTTTGGGATGCATCACATTGCTGCCGATCTTAAGTATATGCAATCAAGTCTGTCGACTGATGGTGACAATCCCGATTACAGAAACCAAGGGGGCTTTGGACGAACATCCTATACCTATAATAACCGGTATACGGCTGAATTCGGTTTTGCATATAATGGATCAGAAGCTTTTGCAAAAGGAAAACAATTTGGTTTTTTCCCAACTATATCGGGTGCATGGGTACTCTCAAATGAAGATTTTTTAAAGGAAAATGAGCTACTGTCGTTCCTGAAATTACGCGGCTCCTATGGGAAAGTCGGCAATTCAAACATAGGTGCAGGATCGCGCTTCCCTTTTGAAGATAAGTTCTACAGTGGAAATGGATACTATTTTGGAACTGCAGGAACCGATGGGTCCTACGAAGGACGGATTTCAAATCCGAACCTGACATGGGAAGAATCGCTTAATGCCAACATTGGATTAGAAATCGGGTTATTCAAAAAACTGGATATAACTATTGACGTATTTAGTAACGATCGTACCCAGATCATTACTGATTCTTATAACATTCTTCCGGCTTTCATTGGACAGGATTTACCTTATGTAAATGATGGTTCAGTCCTTAGTCGTGGATTTGAAATTTCAATGAAACACAATAATAAAATCGGAGATTTCAGCTATTCTGTTCAGGGAAATATTTCGTTTGTAAAAAATAAAATTACAGCAAAACAAGAAGTTGCAGGGTTAAACGCATGGGAATACAGAACCGGACAAGCCGTCATGCAACAATGGGGCCTACAGGTTACACCGGAGAAATTCTTTAAAGACCAGGCTGATATCGACGGATCTCCAAAATCTTCTTTTGGTGTAGTACAACCCGGTGATATCAAGTATGTCGATCAAAATAATGACGGAATCATAGACAATAAGGATTTTATCCCGTTAGGCAACCCATCCGTTCCTGAAATTAATTACGGTCTTTCGCTGGGGTGTGAATACAAAGGATTTGATTTCAATGTTTTGTTCACAGGTATTGCCAATCGTAGTTTGTATGTAGGTAATAATGTTTTTCTGGGATTAATGGATAACAATAACATTACAGCTGAAGTGGCACAGAATTCATGGGGAGTTAGTTCAAACCCTATCTACCCTCGATTGACCAATCAGATAAATCTTAATAATCTTCAGGCTTCCAGTCTTTGGATGAAAAATTTAGATTACCTGAGAGTTCAAACCCTGGAAATAGGATATAGTTTACCAAAGAAATTATTAAGTAAAGCACGAATCAGCCAGGTAAGGTTTTTTGTCAACGGATACAACCTGTTTTCATTTGATGGCATGAGTAAATACAATCTGAGTGCCGAAATACCAAATGCCGGTGTAACACTTTACCCTGAAACAAGAGTGATCAACATTGGGACTAGCCTCAAATTTTAATTAATGATGAAAATTATGAAAAAACTTATTTTTATATTCATGACTCTTGGAACCGTCTTTATGTCGCAGTCATGTTCCGATTATCTTATTAAAGATGAAAATGTTAATACTTCATTGAGCTATCAACAAATATTTTCAGATGTTCATTATGCACCGGGTTTTTTGAATAATATTTATAATACTATTCCGGATGGTTATTCCCGTTTTGGGGGTGCTCTCCTCGCTGCAGGAAGCGACGAGGCTGTATGTTCCGATATCGGGTCATCTATCCAGTTATTCAATAATAATGCAATTACATCTACAATAAACCCTGATGATCAATGGAGTAATATGTATCGCGGTATCCGTAAATGCAATATATTTTTAAAAGAACTTACGCCTACGGGAATTATTTCTCAAACAAACAGTATCCCTGTAAAAGAAACAGTCAACAATGTTGATGTAAATACACGAAATTATTACAAAGGACAGGCATTGTTTTTAAGGGCTTATTTCCATTTTGAATTATTAAAACGTTATGGAAATATTTTTTATGTCAGTAAGGTGCTTAATCCTTTCAACGAGGAAGAACTGTTTTCAGGTACTCAGTTACCCTATAATCAAACAGTCGACTCCATTGCCAATGATTGTGATTCGGCGTCGAAATATATGCCTGCCACTTATCCTGACATTAGCTACAATGGACGGCCTATCAGTATGACTGCATTGGCTTTAAAATCAAGGTTGTTTCTGTATGCTGCAAGTCCGCTTAACAATACATTAAATGACAAAATAAAATGGAAACGGGCAGTTGATGCCTCAAAAGTGATTATTGATTCTAAAAAATACAGTTTGAATAGTAGTTTCAATACTATCTTTACAGGACTTTATAATTCTGAGATTATCTTTGCAACGAAAGCTATTAACAGGAATGATATAGAAAATTATAATTATCCGGTGAGTTATCAGGGTTACGGTTTAATGAACCCGACCGAAGATTTGGTTGAAGCTTTTGGTATGGGTGCCACCACGTATAAAAACAGGTATTTAAATTATAATTCAAGTGATCCATACAGCATCACCAACGCTAAAAAAAGAGAAGACAGATTCAAATATACTGTATTCTATAATACGAGCCGTCTGATCAATCTGATCAATACGAAAGACACAATTGTCGCAACCTACGTAGGGGGGAAGGATGGATTATTTTCCACTCCGACAGCAACCAAAACAGGGTATTATATGAGTAAGTTTATAAACGGATCCATCGATCTAAGCAAAGGAACTACCAGCTACAGAGCCTGGGTCAATATGCGGTATTCTGAAATTTTACTCAATTATGCCGAAGCGTTGAATGAATATGATAATACAGGTGCCAACTTCACAGCAATCGTTACTTCACTTAATCTGATCAGAAACAGGGCAAACCTAAAACCGTTGGATACTGCTGATAAAGCATTACTTCAGAATCAGGATGAAATGCGTACCTATATAAAACTGGAACGTCGCCTTGAACTTGCTTTCGAAGAACACCGATTCTGGGATCTTCGCCGATGGAAAGATGCTGAAACTGTTTTAAACAAGCCGGTACAAGGAATGCGTATCACCAGGGATGATTCTGGAAACTATGCTTACACCGTGTTTACTGCCGATACACGTGTCTTTGATGTTAAAATGTACTGGTATCCGATACCCCGTGCTGAAATTTTAAAATACAGGAGTGCAGGTAAAACGATTGTTCAAAATCCAGGTTGGGAATAATATCTAATTTATAATTAATAATTAATAATTCATATTCAGAAATCTGAATTATGTAAATTAAAAGACAGATAAAATGAAAAAAGTAATTTATATCGTAACCATAATTATTGCTTTTGGGCTTGTTTCATGTGAGACAGCCGACCAGATCAGCGATGGACTCGATCATCAGGTGCCCGAATGTAAATCGCTTACACTTTCGGCAAAAGGACAGACAGTAGCGATCAATGACAACATTTCTTCCCTGTTGTTATGGGGGGTTGTGCCTCAGACGAACCTGGAAAGTATCACTCTGCCAACACTCACCGTTTCAAAAGGTGATTCAATCAGTGTCAGTGTAATTATCAGTGATGATGTGGCACTCAAAACGGTTGATCTGGCTTATACCAACTGGCTGTTCGATAAATACATCAATTTTTCAAACCCGTCAGGTGACATTCCAAAAACCCCTAAAAGTTATACCTTCACAGCTAAAATTGGAGTGCCATTAGATGCTGTCACAGCGCCCTGGCTCGAAGATTTCTATTTTAACGATGGTTCATCGATGAAGATAACCCAGGTGTATCACAAAATGACGTTGACAGTTGTTGATATCAATATGAATAAACGGATAATTCCGGTTTTTGTCAAAGTACAATAAGATTAAAAACAATATATAAAAAAAGGGCTCTGAAGTTTCAGGGCCCTTTTCAGTTTAATATAAGATGATATTTCCAGGTCACACTTCCGACTTGTTTTAAAATAAATGATTATCCGCAAAGAAGCCTTATCAGAGAGACTATTTCACGGAATAAAATTCCTACTTATTATATTCGGATTTCAACTGCTTTTGGATTCATCTTCGTAAGAATATTGCTAATCTCTCATTCTAATATCATTCTTCAATTGGTTTTGGATTGGCTTTGGAACGGTTTTGAATTGGTTTTGGAATCGATAATACGTTCCTTTATTAACCTTATATATGCCATATATCTTTATAGATATATGGCATATATAAGGTTAATAAATGATTGTTGAGTGATTGATATATCGGAATAGCCTCGGATCCAAAACCAATCCAAAACCAAACTAAAACGATTCAGTGTCAGATATGTATTCAGTATGCAAATATAATAATAACATATAATAATCCGTTATTCTTCAAAAAATAAATCAGGTAAACCAACATAGAATAAAAGAATTAATTTTTGATGGCTTAGGAGTTTTTGCGGATAATTATTTAAAATATCTATTTCAATTAATAACCTCTCTCAGCTATTTTAATAAAAGATAGAATCCGTATAGAATACCTTGCTTCTTCGTAACTGAAATGTGCTGTTATTTTCACTGGATTGTTTTGAGTGAGATTGATGCAGGATTAATACGAACCAAATCGTATCATAATGAATACCGATCCGGGTTAAGTGTCTGAAGAAATACTATAAAAGCAACTCTTAATGCAGCAGGGAAATGCTGCGAAATCTAATCTTCTTCTGTCGTATTGTTCAATCCGTTGTTCGTGTTCCTGAGGTTTTTTACATATTCTCTGGGAGTCATTTTGAATGCTTCTGTAAAACAGGTTGTAAAATACGAAGGCGAATTAAAACCAACATCATAACAAACTTCAGATATGTTTTTATCCTGGATAGTAAGGAATTCGCAGGCTTTTTTAAGACGGATATTCCGGATAAATTCACCCGTGCTTTGTCCCGTGAGCGCTTTGATTTTACGGTGTAATCCCATACGGCTAATCCCTAAATCTATGGCCAGCGAATCACCATTGAATTCGGTTTCCACCAATTTGTCTAAAATTACTGAAATCATCTTTTGTAAAAACAGTTCATCCTGGGATGTTGATGCCGGATCGGGTTTGTTTAAGTCGCCCAATGATATTTTACGACTATACCGTTCTTTAAGCAGATCCCGGAGTTCAATAAGTTTAGTTACCCTAATCAGAAGATGTTCAGGGTGAAATGGTTTTGTAATGTAAGAATCGGCACCTATTTTTAAGCCTTCAATTTTATTCTCAATATCCGATTTTGCGGTTAATATAATAATTGGAATGTGATTCGTTTCAATGGATGATTTAAGTCGGGTACACAATTCAATTCCATCCATTTCGGGCATCATTAAATCGCTAATGATCAAATCATAGTCATTTAATGCGATCATTTCAACAGCAATTGCCCCATTTTCGGCTTCTTCAATTGCATATTCCTGGCCAAGAATACTATGGATATAAGTCCGGATATCTTCATTATCTTCTACAATCAGAATTCTTTTTTTGTTTCGATTATTGAACTTCTCATCATCTGATTTTTTTGTTTCAGAAATACTCAGATCTACTGTGGATTCTGTTTTTTCAAGATCCTGATTTGTTTCAGAATCATCCATTAATTCACTTTCCAGATAAGCACTTCTTTCAATCGGGATCGTGATTTTAAATGATGTTTTTATCTTTGGTGTACTTTCCACGTCAATAGTCCCATGATGAAGTTCAATTAGATTTTTCACCAAATGCAATCCGATGCCGGAGCCTTGTTGTATGCTGCTTTGTTCCTTTCCCTGAAAGAACCGGTCGAAAATACTTTTAATTTCCGATTGCGGTATCCCTTTGCCATTGTCGGTAACTGTTATTTCAACTTTTTCAGTATCATATACATCTTTTTTTACAGTGATTGAAATAATGCCATTATTATTTGTGAATTTAAATGAATTCGAAAGTAAGTTCATTAATGATTTGTTAATAAACTCAACATCAAACCAAGCCATTAATTTGTCCTGATCGTGAATAAAATTAAACTGAATATCCTTATGCCTCCTGAGTTCTTCAAATGAAAGCATGATTTCAGCGATTACAGGTATGATGTCGTTTTCCTGTACTTTTAATTTCATTTGTCCCCGTTCTGTTTTTCTAAAATCAAGTAATTGATTTACCATTCCTAACAGGCGTTTTGCATTTCGTAACATCAACTTTAAATGAGTTTTCTTTTCATCTTCCGTTTCATCCTGTTGCATTTTTTCAAGTGGTCCGATGATCAAAGTCAATGGTGTTCTGAACTCATGTGATATATTGGTAAAGAACTGCAATTTTTCCTGGTGAACTTCTTCGTCTTTTTCACGTTTTGCCCGTTCAATTTTAAGATGATTGGCAGTGCGGATCCTGATTGTTAAAAATAGCCATACAAAATAAAACAACCCGGAAAGGATGATCATATAAATAAAATATGCCCAATAAGTCTTCCAGAAAGGAGGTTTGATAATTATTTCAATCGTAGCAATGTTGCTGTCACTCCATACGGCATCCGGACTTGAAGCCTTCACCTTGAAGGTGTATTCACCGGGAGCCAGGTTTCGAAAGGTAACATTGTTTTGGGTCCCTAAATGGTTCCATTTTTTATCCGATCCTTCCAGAAAATAGGCATATTGAATTTTTTTATTCGCATTGTAATTAATACCAATAAACTCGATGGTAAATACCGATTGGTTGTAGTTTAATACAATTTTATCGGCAAGTGTAATATTTTCTTTTAATGGGGAATTTTTATGTCTGTTTTCCGATGGAGTCATAACTTCGTTGTAAATCATAAGTCTGGTAAAGACTACCGGTGGACATTTATCGTTTTTGGTTACATTCATTGGATTAAAAATGTTTAACCCGATATAACCACCAAAAGCTAATAATCCGTTTGGCAATTCAGTTACGGATCTTTCTGAAAATTCACGACTCTGTATGCCATCCTGAGTACTGAAATTTTCAATTTCTTTTGTTTCGGGATTTAGCTTCGAAATTCCTTTGCTGCTAGCAATCCATATTTTACCGGTTTTATCGCGGGCTATTGACCGGATGTAATTACTGTTTAATCCATTTGATTCGCTATATCTTTTCCCTTTGTTCGTGAGTTGATTGTACACATAGAGTCCTTCACCCTGAGTCCCTAACCAAATGATGTTATCGTGCACCAGAATATCAACAACCACGTGCGGAGAATAGATTGTTGGTTTTAAATTGACTTTATTGCTGATTGAATTATAGGTGACCACTCCCGAGCCATAGGTGCCAATCCACAGGATACCGTTTTTATCTTCTTTAATACACCGTATCCCGGTTCTGTTGTTCAGAATGTTTATCCTGCCGATTGTTTTGTTACCATTTGCAAACCGTGCTAATCCATTGCTTGTCCCGATCCATATTGAATGATCCTTTGATTCATAAATGCAACGAACATCATTTCCGGGAAGTGAATTCGGGTTCAGATTATCGAATAAATACCGGGTGTAATTTTTGCCGTTTTTATCCAATTTGAATAATCCCTTGTTATAAGTACCAAACCATAAATTGTTTTGGGAGTCAAGAAAAATAGACTGATAAATTAATCCCGGGAATTTTTTATTGATGTCAAGTTCTTTGATGACTTCACTTTGAAGGTTTATTTCGCAAACTCCTGTTTTGTCGGTTCCAAGTGTGCCTATGTATAAATTTCCTTTCCGGTCAGGACAGATGGAAGTTATAGGCGAATTTGGCAATGAGTTTCCTGCATCGGATTCATGTTTAATTAGTTTGAATTTTGTCGGTGTTCCTTTTAGCATGTTTACGCCACCCCAGGCTGTCCCAATCCACATGTTATTATCCTGATCGGCAAATAATGAATTTATGGATGAACAACTTAGTTTCGCTGATGATTCGCCCTGGCTGAAAATCTGATATGTAAATTTTTCATTGACTCTAAATGATTTTACAGAGAAACTCATTAAAAATTGCTCTGTACCGATCCATATTTTACCGGCATGATCCTCTTTTATGGTCCCGACAGAGTTGCTATTTAATTCTGAAGGATAGTTTACTAATTCTAACAAATTTGTTAATTCATTATAGAGATAACAACCTTTTGAAGTGCCGATCCAGATTCTTCGATAACTATCCTGATATATTGTGCGGATAAAAAGTGAATTTTCCGACAATGGATAAAAATGGATTTTGTTTTCTTTAATATCGTATCTATAAAGTCCATTGTGTTGAGTCCCGATCCAAAGACGATTTTTATCATCTTCAAGTAAACTCATAATAAATAAGGGAGGTGCAATGTTTTTGATTTTTGGAAGTGTCAGGTCATGGAATTCTTTTTTATTCCAATCAAAGTAATTTATCCCATCTCCATATGTCCCAATCCAGGTTGTTGTTTTATCATTCCCTGATGTCAGGTATGTTATATCATTAAATACTAATTTAAGTGGATTTGTATTTCTTCGGACTTTAATTATACTGTCCGATTTATAATCATAGATATTCAAGCCATCCGAAGTTCCAGCCCAGATATTTCCATCGGGTGCAAGTAGCATGGTTTGAGTATGATTATTTGAGAGTGAATATCGTCCTGAATTTATTGAAAAATGAGTGAAGCTTTTTCCATCAAACTTATTTAATCCTTCTTCGGTGGCTATCCAGATAAATCCTTTCGAATCTTGCAGGATACTGTATATAGCGTTACTCGAAAGTCCTTCTTCACTTGAGAATTTAGTGATCAGATTTGACTCTGTCTTTTGGGATATTACTGGTAAATTACTATAAAAGAATAAAATCAGAATTCCTATTTTGATGTTGAAATGAAATCGGTTTTTCATAGAATAGATTTAATTATACAAAGTAAAGACATTCGACTTAATCTACAAATACAATAAGGTATAAAATATCCTATTTGTTTTTGCTTTGGTAAGATTGAATCCGTGATTCAGTTTGTTTTCTTCTCATGTTATATAGAATCCCCGATTAATAATGTTCAGGTGAATTTAAACAATACGATTCAGTTGCTAATTGAAAATTTTCGAAGGTCTAATTCATGGAATAGGAAATATAAAATAAAGTGAATTCCTCTTTGAAAATTCTGTAAATTTCAAAAAAGATATTCCTGTATTGTATAATTAAATCAGAGCTGCACTCCCGAATTGTGTTTGTAAAGGCGAATTGTTACAATAACAAAAGTATATTGCAAAATACAGAAAGATGTAGCGTAAGATTTAAACGATATTTGCATCTGTAATTTGGGGAGATAAACTATCAGATAATATCAAACCGAATAAAAAATAAAATGCATTGAAGAATATCTCAAGTTCAACGCAAATCTACTTTAAAAAATTGAATGTACTAAAATAATAAAATTGAAAATTATGAATCTTTTTTTCTCAAGGTCCAAAAATGCGTTATTAAACTTCTCCTCTTTTAAAACCAGGATTTTACTGATGTTTATCTTTACGGCATCAACAATTTATGCAAA